>Ga0208381_1000057_pt1 | contig 44500 bp, 50 predicted proteins | sample CryBogCBE13Jul09_FD_184572 | JGI IMG/M metagenome (GOLD analysis project Ga0208381, IMG submission 184572) | Freshwater microbial communities from Crystal Bog, Wisconsin, USA - CBE13Jul09 (SPAdes) (version 2) | ecosystem: Environmental > Aquatic > Freshwater > Lake | place: Crystal Bog...
TACTATTACAGGCACAACACTTAATCTTGCAGGTAATGCTATAGTTAATAGTGGTACTTTCACTAATGGTCTAGTTATTGGTAATGGTACGGCTGGAAATAAAATTACTTTTAATGGTACTTTTGGGTCTATTAATGGTGCATATAGTATAAATTCTATGTTTGGTGTATTTTCGGGAAATATTCAAGCTGGTAATAGCTTAACACCGTTCCCAATGCAAACTGCATCTAATAGCTATGGTGGTACTATTGCCAGTACAATTACCACAACTTCAGGGCAGATTGCAAATATCTCCTTGTCACTTCCAGCATCTGGAACCTATCTGGTTACAGGTCAGCTGGTTATAGCTAATAACGCAGCATCAACTACTTATGGTGCAACTTTGTGGATGTCTACAAGCGGAACAGTAGCTGGAAGTATCAACAACGCTCCTATTTACAGTCAAATTTCTATTCCAGGTCAGGGATTTAGTACGGTACCAATGATTGGACAGGTTACCGTTAGTAGTGCTACTAATCTTACTCTTTACGGTTACGCTAGTACTGGTGCTGGTAATAATATGGTTGTTATAGGTAACAGCTATGGTTTAACCCCAACCACATTTGTTGCTACAAGAATAGTATAATATGAGAATTAGACCTATTCCACAGTATGCTTCTGAGCCTATTGGTATTATGATCTACTCTCAGGGTACTCTAACAGACCCTGATTCAGTTGTTATTAGTGGACAGAGTGTTCCTGGAGTCTTTGTTCAGGTAATCGACTCAGATAACGGAACAGTTATTGTTCCTTCTGGGACTCTTGCTACTTATGAATCAACCGGAACCTATCAGTATACATTAACTTCTGCAGATACCTCTATTCAGGGAAACTATCAGGCCAACTGGACTTATAGTATTAACGGCACCCCTAGACAATATCAGGATAATTTTGTTATTACTGATCAAATGCCCTACTGGCAAAATCTAGACTATGATCAAAGACAGCTAGTAGCCAATATTGTTCACCGTTTAGATAAAAGTTTTGACTCTAGTAGTGGTGGCCCCTACCTTCAAGAATTAGGCCAATCTGGTTTTAATATCTACGAAGAGGTTGCTTTTATGATGTCTACAGAAGCAATTGACTATATTAACTATGAATTTCAGCCTGTTTTTACTCCTGCTTTCCAGGTAGGTGTAAACGTAATGGCTCCATTCCCCACCAACTATTATGGTGTTTTAACTGTTCAAACTTATGCTCACTTTATCAAGCATATTGCTAGAAACTATATTGAACAACCTACTCCAGAGGGTATGACTGCTGCTTGGATGAATCGTAGAGATTACTATAATCGCTGGATGGATCTCTACAAGATGGAAAAAGAGATTGCTGATAAACAGCTCCGTCAAATGAAGCGTTGGTATATGGTTGGTTCCAAGAGATCCCTGCTGGTTGCTGGTGGTCTTATTCCGCGTATGTTTGTTAATCCAGCTAGACCTCACTTCATGTATGCTGCCGTTAATATGGGTGGTATGTAGTGTCTTTCGATTTAGAAAGCCCTCAATACGTCTATAAGCAGAGAGAAGCTTGGGCACAAACAGATCAACAAAGATTTCATGATGAAGCTTTGCAATGGTTTGGAGAAGAGTGTATTGTAAGATTGCTCTGGCGTGCAGAAGATGCAGCTGCTGGTAATGTTACCTACTGTCAAACCTGTCAGGATAGCCCTAATCCTTCTAACCCAAGTGCAAGTATTCAATCACGTGTAGCTAATGTCTATAAGCAATCTGGTAACTCCTATTGCCCCGATTGCTATGGTACTACTTTTACAGGTGGTTTTCAACCTACCAATTACCATATTTATATGTTAGCTACGGATACTGCAGAAATTAGAAGTAATCTTCAAACTGGACAGTTCTGGAAAGAAAATCCCAATGTTCAATTTAGTTGGTTTCCTCAATTAAGAACAGGTGATTTAGTTACCAGAGTTCAAGCTTGGAATCCAGATGGTAGCCCTGCCTTGACAACTACAAGATACCAAATTTCTGCTGTTAGTCCAGTTACAATTAGAACAGGCCCCGGTCCAACCAATCCTGCACCCTGGAGATCTGGAACACCACCTTTTGCTAATAACGAAATTATTGTCAATCAAACAGCAACGTTAGAAAATTTATGGCCTGGCCATCCCTACTATCAGGTGGCACTCCAATGAGATTACCTGAGGAAATAGCAGAAGAAATCTCTAATAGAGCTTTAGAAATAGCTAGACGTACAGCTCCCAAGAGAACTGGTAAGGGTGCTTTGTTCTTAAAGGCTACTAGTTCTGCTGGACAGATTGGTATTGAGGTCCCAGACGAAGTTGCCTATATGACATACCAAGATCAGGGATTTGGTCCATTTATTATGGACTCTCTAGCTGGTAAAACTATTCCAATGAGATCTGCAGATGGAAGTATTTCTTTTCGTAGAGCTTCCTCTAGAAATATTGGTAAGCCTATTATTACCAGAGACTCTAAGGGTGATTTAATTAAACCTAAAACTGCTTGGAGACACCCTGGTCTTACAGGTTCCCATTTTATTGAGAAAGCTTTAAGACAGGCTGCTACAGAATGGGCTAAATCTAGAAATGGACAGGAAATGATTAGAATGCTGGATGAATCAGCAGCAGCTGATCTTATGGAATTTCTCAGAGGTCATAAATAATGTTTACTACTGCTGTAAAGACCTGTATTGTAGAAGCGTTAGTTTCTGGTTTTAATTCATTAAACCCAACTGGTTCCTACCCCTCTAGTACCTCTTTAGATTTAACGCCCAACAGTGTTACGATTGAATATCCTCTAGAGGAAGTTCAATGGCCTGCTCTCTTTGTTCAATTTAGACCCAGTAAGTCTCAATGGACTGGTCTTAATCCAACAACCTATTCTGGAGCAGCAAGTCCTTGGACAGCATCAAGAGAAATCTATTTTGAGGGTGCTCTTGACTTCCAAATTTTAGCTATGCATTCAGAAGAACGAGATAGACTTTGGGATAGTTTAAATAACCTTATCCTAATGAATGAGTTTTCCCCAGGTGCTACTGCATTCTACAATAGTATCAATCAAAATGATCTGGTGGGTATTACCCTATTATCCAGTACAGTACAGAGTCTAGGGGATACAGTTTCTCCTGGCACTCCCTATAGTCCTGAAGAATTAACATATGAAGCTACCTTAAGAGTTCAATGTGTAGGCGAAGCTTATGAGAATAAGTTTAGTCAATCTGTTCAGGGTATTTCAGCAGTAACAGTTAGTGGTGTCTTAACATTGGTTATAAATTCTCAAAACCCATACGTACCCAATATTACAGCTACTACCTCCAGTGGAGTTATAGTTCCCAATTTTACTGTAACTTCATAATTTTAAACATTGTAATTTACAAGATAACTAATGCATAGTAATGTAAGGAGAAGTCTATGCCAAATCCCATTCCCGGTTACACAAACCCTGGTGTCTACGTAACACAATCGACGTTACCTAATATTGGTGCTATCTCTAGTACAACTCTTAACACTCTTTTCCTGGCTTCTGTTCCTTCCGGTAACTTTCCAACTAGTAGTAATCAGGATGTTTTTAAGGTCAATAGCACTAGTCCTCAAACTTTTACTTTAAGTCAGAGTGGTACAATTAGTAGCTTTGCTGTTACAAATAATACCTATGGTAACTCCTATTCTATTAGCGGTTCTGGTACTACTGTAGCTTCTGGTTTTAACATTGCAACACCTACAACAAGTGGTAATGTTACAGTCTTTACAGTTAGTGGTCTTCCAGCTAATACCTGGTTAAGAGCCAGCTACAGCTACACTACCTGTACACCTTCAACGATGTACACCTTCTCAGATTTTAATAGTTTGCAATCTGTTTTTGGCCCTGCTTTCTCTTATGTAAACGGAACGCCAACAGTTACTTCACCGTGCACATTGGCCGGTTACCTTGCCTTTATTAATGGTGCCTCCCTTGTTAGCTGTATGAACATTACACAAACAGCTAGTGGTGTTACCAATCCTGGTGTTGACCTTATTACTGGTATCTATGGAACATTAAATATCCCAGGTATTGATGTATTTGTTCCGCTGGGTATGGACACAACCTACCTTACAGCTGGACAGTCTAGTGGTCCATTGTTTAGCCAACTTTCTTCATTCCTCCAAGCTCAAGCCTACAATGGTGTCTACCAGAGAGCCTTTATTGGACTTAACCAGGCTGTTGCAAGTGGTACCAATCAGAGCCTTATCAATACCTGCACATCTATTATTGGTGACACCAACAGTAACTCAAGAATGTCTCTTGTAGCTCCTCAAACTGTTAACTACAATGTTGGATTAAGTTCAACAACAGGTACAGTTACAGGCGTTGTCCCAGTTGATGGTTTCTATATGGCTGCTGCGGTAGCTGGTTTGTATGCTGGTTTGCCCAATGTTGCTGTTCCACTTACCAATAAGTACATCAATGGATTCTCTGGTATTAGTAACCAACTTACAACAGCAGATTCTAATACATTGCAATCTTACGGTACACTTATTATTAGACAAAATAATGTTGGCGCATTGAGAATTAGACAGGGTCTTACCACCAATGTTTCCAGCTGGCTTACTCAGGAAATATCAATTAGTTCTGTAGGTGATGCATTAAGTAAGCAATTGAGTTCTGCATTACACAATAGTGGATTAATTGGTTCGCCATTAAGCGTAGCTACAATTAATGGATTACAATCAGTTGTAAATACAACCTTAGGTAAAGCTGTTTCATCAGGCCTTATTCAAGCTTTTTCTAACCTAAGTTATTCACAAAATCCCAGTAATCCTACAGCAGTTAATATTACTTTTAGCTACTCACCAACAATTCCGTTGAACTACATTAATGTGAATTTGACGGTTGACTCTAGTACCGGAACAGTTACGTTCTAGTTAAACAGGAGATTTTTTAATTATGGCACAGACAAGATTCCGCGTAGGTGGAGCATATACAAGATTACAGTGGACTTCACCTGGTTCAACTACTCCACAAACCCTGGCCTATGTTGATATTATTAGAGAAACAGCTCCTAAGTATGTTGCTGCCCCTCAACCAATTCAGCCATTAGACCAGGAATATCCTATTGAAATCGCACTTCCAGGAGCTTTAGAAGCAGGTATGTTGGAAGTACAATTCCGTGAACAATGGAATTCAGAAGTTTGGAATGCTTTTTACACCACCTATAATGACCCCATTACAAGCACTAAGAATATCTATATTGCTGACCTTTTGGGTATCTTTAAGGCCCAGCTTCAAGCTGGTAACAGTGGTATCAGTCTTACCAAGCTTATTATTGACCCTACAACAGGTCAAGCTGTTAGAACTATTCAATACCACGATCCAGTCATTGTAAACATTGCGGTTGACGAAACCGTACAGATTAACTCAATGACGTTTCCAAAGTCTGTACAGTTTATGTATCTCTACCGTACAGAAACGGTAAATCCATTAGCTAACGGTTCACAATTAACAACAAAACCAACATATTCAGATTCTTCTTACGGTCCTACGGCCGCAGGTAAGTAGTTTTAAGAAAGGAAAGGTAAAATGCCTTCACGTTCATTAATTATCCAACTTCAGCCAGGACAGTCACAGGCTATCTTGCCTGACCACAGAAAGATGCTTCCTGGTATCCAGTACGTTATTGACTGGAACACTTTTGAGAAGCTTTCTTTAGGAGCTCGTCAAAACGTTATCCAAATTGTAGGTGTTAACAACGACAGTACAACAGCATCTACTTCATTCGTACCTGCTCAGACAGCTACTGGTCCTAATTCAGCACTTAACATTCAGACCATTTTATCAACTACTACAGCTAATGCTAACACTCTTAACCTTGCAGGTTTTTCTGCTCAAGGTTGGACAGCTAATAGTGCTGGTCCTACAGGTGTTAGTGCCAATAATACTATTAACTTCTCATTGACTGGCCCTACTGGCGAGCGTTACACCTACGTACAAAATGTTGCTAGTGGTATTGCTGCTGGTCAGGTCGTTGTATGGGCTGACGAAGTCAATCGTTTTGTTACAACTGGTCGTCCCACCTACCAGGTTTTTGTCGATGGTCAGGGTACTCAGTACCAGGCTTCAATTATTGACAGCAACACCTCCCCAGCCACTATTGGTACAAAGCAGGGACGTTTTGCTGGTGTAGCAAACGTTGCAATTGCTTCAGGTTACTACGGTTGGGTTCAGATTGAAGGTTACTGCCCATCAGTTCAGGTTACAGGTACAGTTTTGGCCGGTAGCACCCTGGCAGTTTCTACTACATCAGGTACCGCTGCTGCACAAGCTGCTACAGCAACTGTTTATGGTCCTAACAACTCCGTTACCGGTTCACCTCTGGCCAACAACGTCTTTGGTACAGCTCTTACCAGTGGTACCAACACTAACGTTGCTGCACACTTGCGTAGTGTTAACAGACCTAAGATGCCTTACAATCGGTTCCTTAACCGCAACTAGTTTTAAATAAAAGAGGTAGGCAGATGGTCTGCCCTTGACCAAGGAGAAAAGTGCAAACACAAGTAAATCTTTCGGAAATGTTTCCGGATGAATGGAAAAATGAATTTGAAGGGCTTCTTTATTTAGGCCATCTGGAGAAGGAAGTCACTTCAATTCCATTCCATACATTTACTGTAAGAACTCTTACGGTAAGTGAAAAGTTAGCAGTATCATTAATTACCAAAGAATACGTAGATACCGTTGGTTATGGCAGAGCCTATAGAGCAGCTGTTGTTGCAGCTGGTTTACAGTCTGTAGATGGCCAAGAGGTTATTGCTGGAGCCAAGGGTGTAAACATCCTAAAGCAAAAGTATGACTACGTAACCAATGGTTGGTATGACTCGGTTATCGATGTTCTTTTTACGGAAATTGATAAGTTAGAAGGCTCAGTACTCAAGGTCCTGGAAGAAATTGGGATGTTTGAGTCAAGTAAGCCTGTTGCCATTTTCAAGTCTGATGAAAAGAGTGATGACAACCCAAAAGATGGGAAGTAGATCCCTACTTAATCTATCACGTCCAAATGGCGTATAAGAGGGGTCTACTTACAGGTCCAGATCTTAACGAACTTCAGGAAAGACTTCTAATGGCTATTTTAATTCAGGAAAAAGTAGAGAAGTTTAAAGATACAGAAGCTGCCTTTGAACGTCAAATTATGATTCATCGTCCTGATGTTTGGGAAAAGCTACTGGAAAAGCGTAAAGAAGATGAAGCTTTGGGCTTTGACCACATTGAGGATAAGGTCCCTGAGACTCCTGCTGAAGTTGCTGCAATTGATAGAGCATTTGAAGAAATGCTTTCTAATATTGATACATCTGAGATGGGTGAGTAATGGCATTAAACAGTGGTGGTGAAGAGTTTGACCTTGGTCTAAATGTAAACCTAGGCTTAGACCAGTCCATTGCTGATGCCTCTACACTTGCTCAGTATATTAGCGATATGCGTAAAGACCAGGAAGCATTAAATGATGCTGTCTCTACTACGCAAGATAAAATGACAGCCCTTACAGGTGAGTATGAAACACAACTTAACCTACGTCAACAACTAGTTGAAGCTGAAAATCAGTTAAAGAGTATTTCTGCTATGCAAAGAGAGGATGCTGCAAGTATCCTCAGTAACTATCAACAGTTAAATGGTGTTATTAGCAACCTTGCCAATACTATGAGTAGTGTAAGAGGTTTTGGTGCTGTTAATTCCTCTGTTACTAGCTCTGCTCCACCTACCTCTTCTACCAGTAGTTCTAGTACCAATAATATGTACTATCCTACTGGCGGTGGTGGAGGCGGTGGTGGAGGCGGTGGTGGAGGAGGGGGAGGCGGTACTGATCCCGTAGGCGCCAATATTAGTGGTCGTAATAGAGCTGAAGATCAACTTTTAAATAATATACCCTGGGTAAGAGCTCTTAATACCATTGGTGCTCTTATGCCTCAAGCAGGTGGTACCTATCTTCAGAGTGGTTTTGGTGGACAAGCTGCAAATATGTTGCCTGGAGTATTGCAAGCTGCAATTCCTGGCCCTATGGGTCAAGTAGCTGCTCAAGTTGCTAGAATTATAACCAATGTTGCTAGATTGGGGGGACAAGCATTACAGGAAGGTCAACTCTATAGTGGTCTAACTGGTGGTACAGGCGTTGCCGGTGCTTTAGGCCAGGATATGAGTGCTCAATGGGCTTCTGGTTTTGGTTTTAACGCTGACCTTAGCTATGGTCAAGCCAAGCAGATTAGAATGAATGCTGCAGCTTTAGGTTATGGATTAAATAGTAGTTTGTTTAATCAAACTGTTGCCTTTGGTGAAAATGCACAATCTAAATATAATATTAGTCCAGATCAATCTGTACAGATGGTACAGCAAATGGTTGTAGGCGCTGGTGCAACTTTTGCTGAATTAAATAATGCACTATCTAATCTAGCTGTAACTGCTTCACATACTCAAACCTCTTTCCAGGGTGCTCTACAAACATTTCAAACTGCTGCTGCAATGGGATCTGCTGCTGGTATGACCGGAGCAGGAGCAACCTATTTTGGTCAGAGTGCTGCATTACAGTTTGCTGGTATGCCTAGTATGACAGGAGACCTAGGCTCCTATAATCTGTTTGGTTCTACTCTTGGTCAAGCTATGATTGCCAATGCTACTGGTATCAACTTTACGCAGATGGGTGCCTATGCAGCTGGTATGGGTGGTACAGGAACAGCACTTGGCAATACAGCTAACCTGATGAGTGGTAGTAAGACAGTTATTGCTAGAGCTTTGGCCAATACTTTTGGTATTACGGCCAATATGTCTCCTGGTCAACTACAGCAAGCTGTATTGGCAAATGAACCACGTATTGTAATGATGTTAACTCAAGTCTTTGGTTATTCACAGCAAGAAGTTCAACCTATTAACGTACTTATGAAAGAGATCTATAGTATTCTAGGTACGCCTGGCGGACCTGGTAGGCCTGGCACGTCAACTCCTACCCCATCTCAAATTATGCAAGCCAATAAACCACTACTTAATGCCCTTGGTCAGGGAGGTGCCAGTAGTACATCTCAAGCCTTTGGTAATCTTGCTAATGCTAGTACAGGAACCTTTGGAGCCTCTGGGAGTGTTAGTGCTTTAATGGAACAAGCAGCCAGTAAGGCCGGTTGGAATACCAGTGAATTAGGCTTTGATATTGGTGGCCAATTTACCAGCATGTCTCAATTCAACTCAGATAATGCTGCACAAAGAGAAGCTTTAAGTATGGCTATGTTAACTGGTGGTGCCTCAATGGCTACAGGCCTTAATGGTAGAGTAATTGGTGGTGGTGGAGTTAATCAAGGTCTTCTTGAGATGTTGAGTCCTAGTGATAATCCATCACAGTTGAGTCAATTGTTTGCACAATCTAGTATGAGTGCTGCAGCTCAAGCAGCTGCACAGATTGAATTAAGTGGTAGTGCTGCTCAATTCTTTAAGATTATCAACAACCCACAGGCATTAATTCAGATGATTAACAGTTATGCTGCAAGTACCGGTGGCGGAAAGCCGATTAAGTAATGAGCAATACTTCTACTGGTGGCCCAGGAGGGTCCGGCGGAGCTCCAAACTATCCTGGAGTTTCTGTAGGGCCTGTAGGTACGCCTAACCCCTTTTCTCAAAAGAAAACTATAACTAAAGCTACTCAAAAATCTGTAGCTGGTAACACAAAACCCATTACACAGATTACTAATATTGCTACTGATCTATACGATCCAGGTTATACCAACTATGCTACCGCTTTTTTAAGTCTAGGTTTAACTCAAACCCAGTTTGCTGCTTTACAAAAACAAGCTGGTCAACGAACTGGACATGGAGAACTTGGAGGAGCTCTTGGTACATCTATAGGTACAGACGTACTACCTTTACCATTTAATCCCAATGAATTGGTATTTAGTTATGTATTAAACAAGCAATCTTTTGATACCTATGGTGGTCGAGTTACACAGCTATTGTCTGTTAAGATTGACTCTATGACTTTACAGTTGGATGCTGGTTCAAGATCTAATCTAGTAGCTTTCTTTAATGCGTTAAAGATGTATCAAACCTATCAGATTGAACATCAGCTTCCTATGAAGTTTACTATTCCATCTAATGGTTCTGAATTAGCAAATAAGATGCTAACTACAACTGGTTTAACCTTCTATGTTTGGCTAAGAAGTATTGACGTTGGTTGGGATGTCAAAACAACATCTAATGCTTTTTCTCTAGCTTTTGAAGTAGAGGATACCAGTTACGAGGCCTATGCTGACAGTTCTAGTGCAGCTAATGGATATGCTGCTGTTACAAAGTTTATAGGTTCTATCGGCGGTTTGTTTAATATTACCAAGGGTGGTATTGGTTATAGTGCGTTTCTTGCTGGTATGCCTTCACTACCAGGTATTCCTGGAACAGGATCAGCTACAGTAGCCGATCTTAACGCTGCTGGAGTAGCTACTGCTAGTGGTTATAATGCTGCTGTTATTCAATCTACCGGTCTTGGTAATGGCCAGCCCTATACTTTCTAGTAAGGAGAGATTATGAATCAAACTTTTTCTAACGTTCCAGTATCAAAGCCTATCGCACATGAAGACTTAGAAGATCTAGTTATGGGCAATGGTTTTTCCTGGTCTAGTACACAGGGATTAATTCATCAAGTTAGTGTAGCTCAACCTGGCCCTCTTGCCTCCTGGTTTGGGAGTAAATAATGTCTGACCCTTTTGCTGGATTACTTCCAACTTCAAATTCTTCTTTTAGCATTCCTGTAATTACAGCAGCGCCAGTATCTGTACCCAGTACAACTACAGGTGTTTCCAATAAGGGTACAGCTAATAACCCCTGGGCAAATAGTGGTACCAGTATATTTGTTACTCCAAGAACAACAGTTCCTACAAAGATAGAATTACAAACAAAAAATGTTCCTGTTGCTGAACCTTCACCTGCACAACAAGGTCAGGGAAATGCTTTAATATCTATTCCAATTATCCAGAGTAATGGAACTACTCAGTATATTCCCTTTAATGTTTGGATCTTTTCTTTTCAAACAGGTAGCTATACCACCTATGATAACGATCAAGTTCACAGAGGTATGGTCTGGTTTCCTATTAGACGTAATGAAATGTTTGTTCAGTTTGGTATTATGTGGCCTCTACAATCTAAGAAAACCCCAAACGGTTTCCAAAATATGCAGAGTTTCCAAAACTATCTTAGACTGCATCAACAACAATCGGTTTTAACTAATGGACAACCAACCCCATTAAGTTTTGTATACTATAATAATACTGGAACCGCTAAAGGTTTAGGCCAAACTAATAAGTCTAGTGTTATTGACAACAACCTAGCCATTAACGGAAATAATCAAGACTTAATCAATCAATCGTATGCTATTACTGCTAATGGTGCCTCTAGTTCTACCTCACAAACTACTACAGGTAATCTACAAGCTTTGGCCTATCAGGGTTGGATTGACAGAGTTGAAAAAGAATACAGAAGATTTAAGTCCGCATACGTTAAGACCTATCGTATGAATATCCTAAATACTGATGTAAGCTCAAGTCGATTAATGGTCAATAATCTAGAAAGCTCTATTGTTCCTTCTGTTATTAGTGCGCAACAATATGGTGTAGGTTGGTCTAGTGCCAATCTTTCACTTGGTAATGGTATCAATATTTCAAGTATAACGGGATAATATGGCAATCGGTAAGAACGGACAATTTTATTACTCTCCAGATATAGCTGTCTATATTCAAACAGCTCGTGATGGTGTAATCAATATCTCTGAAGATATTATGTCCTTTACAATTCAAAGACAGTTGAATGGTGTTAGTACTGCCCAAATTATTTTAGCTAACTTTGGGTTTAAATACACTCCTGGTTCAAATGTAGCTAATACAGCTCCTGGAGTTATTCCCCCTCAACCTGTTATTAATACGATGGACCAGATTACTATTTTCCTAAAGAGAACAGAATATTTTCAGGTTCTTACAGGTTTTGTAACCTATGCACCAATTATCTCTATTATGCCAACTCCTGTATCCATTCAGGCAAGTTGTACCCTCTACAAGGCACAAAATAGTTATTGGGACTCTGGTTCACTAGACTTTGCTGGATTAATCCCAAACTACCTCTATAACCAGACCAGCAATGACTATAAAGATGGTGGCGCAGGACAAGGTATGGTAAATATCCTACACGATGTTTGTAATTGGCCTGCTGAAAATATCCGTATTGGTACAATCCCACAAAAATGGTTTGATTTTGCTGCTGGTGTAGAATATAAAGCTCCAACTCCTCCTACCCAGGCTGCTGGTAATCCAAATGGTTCTTCTGGTCTAGAGTATGTTACACAGCTTACCAAAAATAAAACAGCGTTATATGTAAATGGAACTAAAACAACTCCTGCTGCCCCTCTAGGAACTAATCTTCCAACCTCTATTGGGTGCATTAAAGAATCAGCTAGTAGTCTAATGCAAAGTGCAAGATTTTTGGAAAATGCTACAATCCAAAATCCTCACGACTTACTTAACAATAACGTTAATTTTTGGATAGCAATGCCATTACCTTTTGTAGCCCCATCTATACCAAATGGCTCATGGCATTATAAACCTGACCCCAAACTGCCTGACCCCAAGAGCTGGGTAGCAGGTGGTTCAGACCCCAAAAAGTATGCCTGGCCTTGGCCTGCTGATTCAACCTATGGTAGAATTATTCAGCTAAGAAGTTCTGGCGGAGGTATTGTTTGGGTAAATGTAGTTGAGGTATTACCCTACGATAGTCCTCTTGCTGTTCTTTCTCCTGCAGCTTACGATGCATTATCTGGTGCTAACTATGATCCCAACGTTGGCCTCAAGGTTACAGTTGACGGATGGATTAACCCTGCTACTATTGATACAGCTACTTTAGAGGGTAGAGTTTTTAATAATGCTGGAGCAAACGCCTCTAGTGATTATGTTCCAGGAGTTACCCCTAAGCCTTCTACAGGTACCCACGAAAAGAAAACTAGTTTAACTGGTGTTTTTGATAGCGTAGCTCAAGTTCAGTCAGTTATTAAAGACGAGCTCAATATTAAGTTCCCAAGTACGATGGATTCCTATACTTGGGCCTATGTACTCCTTAGATCACTTGGTGTTCCAGCTGGATCTCCTACACTAGCTAGAGACCCAAGTCATCCATCCTATAGTGTTAGTAACATTGCAAGATGGATTAATGCTGAAGGTGTTTACTGGTTATGGGAACAGGGTGACCCAGGTATGTCTGAAAAGTACCCACCAGATGGTCACTCCTATAATGACCCATTAGATACAAGTTTAGACACTAGTACTACACCTCAAGTACAAAATCAGAGTAGAGGAAATAGTATTTCACCTTTTAGTTACGAAACTGTAGCTCAAGGTATTTTTGCAACACAGCAAACTTTACTTACACAAAGTTTTAGTCCTAGAAATGGTGGAGTAACCAACTATAAAGCTGTAATTGCTGCTTTGACCTCTAATGCTTCAGTAAATGAATTTGCTGCTGCATTAGAACCAACTGGTTGGGGTGGTGCAAATACCTACGGAGGCAGTAAACCTAGAACTCAAGCTATTGGTATCAATAATGCCTTAATTAAGTTAGGTAATCCAGGATGGGTAACCAATCAAGCCAACTGGTCTCAAAATGCTCAAGGTGGACAGCCTACAAGCTACACCTCTATTCCAGGACAGGGAGCAGCTGGGACTGCAAATAATCCCAACTTCAATATTACTGGAATTGTTCCAGGTGTTTCTCCTGCAGGAACTATCCTAGAAGGCCTACCTAACGCTTTTATTGTCGACGAACAAGCATTGTCAACTATTAGTACTCTAGCAACAGGTGGATTGAGAGTATTCCAGAGTGCTCCAAGCGGTGATTTTGTTTCCTGGTTCCCAGATTATTTTGGTCTCTACGGAACAAGAGCATCAATGCAGATTTTTGATATTGAGATTATGGACCTAAAAATCTATCACGACGATACTCAATTAACTACACACTCAGCCGTATCTGGAGACACTACAGGTATTGGAGAATCTGTTACACTAAATGACTGGTTGAGTAGTCAGGGTATTATTTCTGTTACCAGTCTCAATATGTTGAGACTGCTTTTTGGTATCAATACTGCCGATAAGACAAAGAAGTTGGCAAAGATTTTTGGATTAAAAGCAGATGCTGAAGTTCCTGCCTACTTTATGCAGAGATATGGATTACGTCCGTATGTAGATGAAGAACCTCTTATTCACAGTCACACACTAGAGATCGCTTTTGCATTACAGTCGTTCCTCTACTTGTGGTCAAAACAGTATGCTACAGAAGTAATGTTGACATTTATGCCTGAACTGTATCCTGGTATGATTGTACAGTTGCCTGAACATAACCTACAGATGTTTGTATTAAACGTTACTCACCAGGGTTCTCGAGATGGTGGTTTTACTACTCAGGCTACCTTTACCTGTCCTACACTGGTAAATATTGAAGACGTAACAACCGGTAAGATAAAGGGCGATCCTATTCCTTACCATTATGGATACCCCATTAATCCCTCTAAGTGAGCATTTGTTCCCTTTAGGTCTCCCAAGAGTAACTATAGTCATAATTAAATTATACCATTAGGATAAGAAACATATGTTACATAAGCAATCTAGTACAGTAACCAATCTAGTTAGACGTATTACCCTTACAACTGGACCTACCACTCTACAGTATTCTGGCACACCAATGGTTACCGGTATGGACGAAAAAGGCTATCAATACCAGGTTGCCCTGGATGCATTACCACCTGGAGTTGATTTAAATTCTTTTGCAGCTGGCCAGCAATGGTTTATTGAAAGACGAACTACCTACTGGAGGCCTTTTCTCTACATAGGAACACTACCTGCTAAGCAAAGTTCTACCCCAGGTTATTATGCAAACTATTACAGTACAGTAACTCAAACAGCACCTTTAGCAAATACACCATACGCTACCACCTATAACGTAACATCAGATGCAAATGGGTTTAGTGTAGACTCTACGGGTAGTCAAATTACAGCACAGTATGCAGGTACATACCAATTTGTTTTTACAGCACAAGTAATCAACTACAACTCTTCTGGTTCTGCTACAAATAATCTCTCTTTCTGGTCTAGAGTAAATGGAGTAGATGCACCTTGGAGTGCTGGTGAATATACAAGTTTTTCAAAGGGTGGTGGAGTTACTCCAGGCCTTGTAGTAGGTTGGAATTTTATTACAGAAATGAATGCTGGAGATTACGTTCAATTAATGTGGGGTGTAGATAACTCCAGTAACTATCTACAACTTGTAGCTCAACCTACTCCACCCTACGGACCTGCTGTTCCTTCTGTTACAATAACCGCTCAACAACTGTAATGTACCCTCCTAGAAAAATCATGGAAGAAGTAGTATGAAAACACTTCAGGTATCCAATGGCGACATCGTTCTAGATAACGGTGGTAGATTACAGTTTGTCCAGGGTAGCAATAAGTTAATTCAAGATTTAGCTTTATGGTTAAAGGAGCCAATTGGAACTGGTTTTACCACTCCAAATTTTGGTTCTATTCTTCCTTCATTGGTAGGCTCTTCTGAGACAGCTGCAGTAATTGCTCAAGTGCAATCAGAAGTTTCTAGAATTTTAGGTCTCTATCAGAGCCAACAATTACTTGATTTACAATCAGCACAAAATACTTCTCAGCTAGCCAACTGGAATAAGTCAGAAATTATTAGCACAATTAATTCAATCGACGTTTCCAGTTCTTATACTACAATCAACATTTACGTAGGCATTACGACATTAGCTGGAGCTAACTTAACACTATCCCTCGCAGTAGATTCTAACGGAGTACAGGTAACAAATGGCTAATGCTAATTCAATCTTAAATAGACTTCTTTCATCTCTATCTATTGCTGACCCCACCTGGGATACCTCAGTAGGTTCTGCAACCTATAAGATTATGGAGTCTGTAGCTACTGAGTTGGCTAACGTTAGTAATAACTCGACTCTGCAAACATACAGTTTTGATGCCAACGGTAAGACAGGGACACAGCTGGATGCTTTTGTCAACTTGTTTGGTATTACCAGACAGTTGGGTACAAGATCAGTTGGTTCAGTTACTTTTACGTTAGCTACCCCAGCAACCATTAATATTAGCATCCCTCTTGGTACGCAGGTTTACGTTCCTGGAACTAACAGTACAACTAACTCTAATATCTATTTTGCAACAAACGCTCCAGGTCTTCTAGTTTCTGGACAAACTGAGATTACACTTCCTGCTAGCTCTGTATTAACAGGCGCCTACAATAACGTAAGTTTAGAAACGATTACCAATATTGCTACCCCTCTTCTTGGTTATCCATCTGTCACAAACTTCCAAGCTTTTACAGGTGGAACAGATACAGAAACCGATAGTCAACTTCAGGCACGATGGGCAAATACAGCTTTTAATAACATCTCAGGAACAATTGATAAGTTTGTTTCTGTAATCTCACAAAATCCCAATATTCTTTCCTCAAATATTATTGGTGCTCAACAAACCTACACTGAACAGGTTCCTGTCTATACAGTAGTTTCAGGTTCTAATGTTTCACAGATTGGTATTATCGCACAATCGCAGATTGCTGTAATTTCAGGTAGTACGTTAGGGTCTCTACAATCTGGTAGTATTCCAACTAATGTAGCAATTACAAGTGGCTATATTACAGCTAGTACCTCTAATATTCTTCCTCCTGCAAGTGGCGTTCAAGTTTACTACAATGGAACCAGTTTTAACATTACAACTACCTATAGTGGATGGGCAGGACCTACCGTTAGTGGAGTCTTGTATCTTAACTACCCTGTCTATAGCTCAACTCTATTGAGTGGTACCTCTACAGCAACAACAGTTAGTACAGCATTAACAAGTTTACTAACAGCTGCTAATGGTATCGTTACTTCAGCAAGTACAGTTGTTAGTGGTAACACTCTTGCTAGTGGTTTAAACATTCAGTTTAATCAACCTCTTGGATACAACGTCATTATTAGCGGTAGTGGTTCTACAAACAACAACTATATTAAGTCAACAGTTCCAGATGCAAAGTATATCTATCCTCAAGGAACAGAGCAGATTGGTGTAAATATTGGAACACCAAATCAATTTATCTTACAAAATCAAATTGACTACGTCTATCCTACATCAACTACTCCACCGTTAATCATTACAGTTACAGGAACATCCAATAATGCTCCATACACCTATACTGGAAACTACCTTCAGTTAACTTCAGAATACGTTCCTCTTTCCTCTAGAATTACCAACCCAACTATCAACTCTAATTACGTAGACGTTTTTATTAACAGTAATACCTCAACATTAGTTCAAGAGCAGGTTTACTTTAATCCTCTTTCTACACTCTCTACAACTTCGGGAGTAGGTAGATTATGGACAGGGAACTTTATTTTGGCCAACGGATCTGGTGCTGGAACTGTAGCCAATGGTGATTATTATATTCCGTTTAGTAGTACTCCAGCAAATAATTTTCCTGCACAGGTTATTTCAGGAGCCTATCCTACCTACGTTACTCTTGGTAGTTATAATATTCCTATTGCTTTAGACTATATTAACTACAACGGTGTAACAACTACAAGTGGTCTCTATGGTACAGTTGGGACCAACACACTTTATACCACAACAAGTATTTCTGGTCTTATTCCAGGTTTAGCAGTCACCAGTGGTTCTCAAATTGTAGCAAATGGATATCTTCCGTTTGGCACCTTTATTACAGGTCTTGCTCCTGGTTCACCAAGTCAAATCTTTCTTAGCAATACACTTACTAGCGGTATTGCCAGTACAAGTACTCAAGTAGCCAACTGGTGTACCGTAGCCTATCCTGTTTACGATAATACCAATAATGCAGGTAGTATCCTAGATTCAACTGGTATTGCTATTGATTCTGCCAATCTTGCCAACTATGGTGTTCCTCTTAATCCTCTTACAGCAACAGTAGGAACAGTTACACATAGCTATAATAGTGACGTTGCACAAGTTAATGATTTAATTCAGCAATCTAGAACTATTGGTACTAACGTCTTGGTTAGACAAGCTCAATATCTCAATCTTCTTATTAATCTGTCTGTAGTCTATCAACCTGGGGCCAATATTCCCAATACGAATACAGCTATCCAAAATAGTATTGCTCAGTATTTTTCTACACTAAACTTTAATAGTACGTTGAGTTTAAGTGGTCTTACTAGCATTGTTCAAGGTATTGGTGGAATTTCTAGTTGTAGAATTACAACAAATACAGATAACCCCAACAACTATGGTATTCAATCTGTTACGTTAGATGGAACTAAGATTCAAATCTATACTCATGATATTGTTTTGTCAAGCAATCAAATTCCAGCACTGTATGGAACTAATATAACTGGATACGGAAGTAGTAACTTCTAATGGCCGGTGCTGTTTATCCCTTAAGTTTAAATCAAACGCTAGATTGGAAGGTTAGAAACTTTCCTGATGACATCTATAGTTTTAACCCTCTTGATAAACTCAGAATTTTGATGTCTATTCTGCTGGACAATCCTGGAGTTGGGCAGTTAGACATTGTACAAACAGCTGCTAGAATTAATCAGGAAAATCTAGAGTTTTCTGATATTGATACTATTCTTGGTATGTTATTAGGTATCCCCAGATTACCATCTGAGCTGTATAGTACTTCTGCCAATCCCTTTACAGACCAGTTGTTAATGTCTCAATGGTTTGATGTAATCTATAAAGATTCCAACTATAGACAACGTTTAGATTCTGCTGTTGCAGCTCGTTTATTTGGGGCAACCCCAATTGGTATAAAGTCAATGGCTGAGTCTGTTTCTCATACCCCTGTTAAAATGGTTGAGTCCTGGAATGTCCCCATCGTAAAAGCTTCTGGCAATTACACTGTCACCATTAGTGGTTTTACCTATACTACAATTGCTAGTGGAACTTCATTAGTTTCCGGGACGTTATCAACTACCTCTGGGTATATTCCTTATGTATCTCAGGGTATTACTAACTATGCATATGTAGGTTATACAACAGCTGAAACTTCTAGGGGGCTGGATGGAAGCGAAATTATGTTCTATCCTAAAGCTCTTCCTGACGTTAGTTGGAGCCCAGACTTTAGAGAATCTATTATTACGTCGATTGAAACTTTAAAGCCAGCTAGTATTGATATAACGGTTGCTAATCCTGTAGCTACTACAGAATATATTCAAGCCCCCTATAGAATGAGTTCTACCGTTTCTGGAGTTTTTACTACAAGCGGAACAGCTTCTGTGGTTTATGGAAATTCTTACTTCTTCTATCTTAACAGAACTGTGTTGGCCAATAACGTATCTACTCCCACCAATATTACAACAGCTATTGTTGCAGCAAGTGGACAAAATTCTGTAGTTGCAAATGGTCGTTACTGGTTGGTAAATAATCAACCTTCACAGGCTCCGTTTTTTGCACATACTGTTACTCAAGAAGCAGATATTGATGTTACACAAAATATCTCTACAGTGCAGGTTCAAGCTTTTGGTAATACAGGAGTTTCTACTCCTACAAATACAGCTACAGGCCTTTTAGGTCAGGGAACACTTAGTGTTAGTAGTACAGTTTATGGAGCCCTTTAATGGTTATTCAAGCACCAATCTATCCTATTTTTCCCTCTAGTGGTACACATATTACCGGTAACTCTATCTTTAATAGCCCTACCGTCCCTATAGCTACTTCTGTTAATACTAACCCGTTACAGGACTATTCTTCTAGTACAGCTGTAGCTAAAATGACTACAGGTGGTGTTGTAGTTAATCAAGTTTATGCTGTAGAGGGTGTAATTGGATCTGTCAATAATAATACTTCATTACGCTACTATAATCCAGCTACAAATCAGGTAAATAACACTTCAGCTGGACAGGTAAACTTACAAAATAATGCTATCCCTCAAACTAGTTGGGTGTCTCCAGTAGTTGACGATAGTTATAATACAGGTTTTAACTTAACCTTCCAGTTCAATAAGACAACCTATCTTAACTACATCGTTTTTGATATCTTAGAGATTCCCTGTACTTGGGCTCTATATCAGGGTTCAGTTTCTCCCGGTAATGAACTCTACAATGGTATTATCAATACCTACAACCCAAGCAGCTATCAGACAGTTCAATTGGAATTAAACAGTACGTATACTTTTAACTCTACTATCCCATTAATTCTTGTATTGACTAAGGTAGCTACTGGAACACAGTATTCTTTTAGTATTCAAAACTTTATTGCTAAGTACGTTATTACACAATACAGTGACCTAACTGTATCTGGTAACACTACCGTTAGTGGAATTATTGCACAAAACAGTTTAGGCTTTATCGAAACGTACACCCCAACGACTTTTCCGTTAAGCAATATGCTTATTCCAAATCAAGGTCAAACATACTGGAAGTCTTCTCCTCAACCTGTAAAGGATGCGGTTGTTGATTTTGTTTTGGATCTGGGTATTCAGCAAGAAGTCAATCGTATGTATTTAGATCCGCTGTATATCGGTAGTCCACTAAACATCTACTATTCAGATGTACACGCAAATGTTACAGATTATACTACTTTAACCTGGTACCCTATTAACAGAGATTTTACGATGAAAAAGGGTCTCTATGTTCTACCTTCAACTTTTACCCGTTATCTAAAATTTGAAATTACACAGTTAACGCCTGAGCCCTATATTTTGCCTTTAGACTCTGTAAATAAAACTATTCAAGTTTTTCCAGATTGGGTAGATAGCTATTATGATACTATTGAGCAGGGTATTTCAGATATCAATGGAGCCACATATAACAGTCTTGCAGGAAGTACTACTCCTCAAACAGCTATCTATACCTCTACAAACTACAATACAGCGCCGCAAATTTTAAGTAACTACGGACAGGCAACTTCTCAACTTTCAAGTAACACGTTTGGTGGTTCTACCAGTACAAATTCTACAGGCAACTATTCTGTAGTTGACCCTACAATATCCTATAAGACACTTTTGGGTGTTGGCGATTTTGGTTCTCTGTATAACAATACGATTAACGGACAGTTTATCAATAAGAGATTCTTTAATTACGGTACCCATCAATACAAAAATGTCAATATAAATCAAACCTGGCATCAAGTATACTTTACTGGTATTAAGTATCTATCTCTCTATGCTTATGCTCCAAACGAAGTAACTGAATACGAAGAATTTATTGACTATTTCCTCCCTACAATTGTAGCCTCAGGTGTTTATACTCCTTCTGCTACAACTATTATTAGTGGTGGAACAGCAACCTATGGTATTGCCGTTGGAGATGCAACAGCAGCAAGTGGTACAATGACCGTAGCTGGTGGTTGGACAGGACTAGCTGGACAATATGTTCAAACTAAAAATCTTCAAACTTTTCAATCATTCAATAGCTTTAAGCTTGGTGCACAAGATTATGGATGGGAACCATTTTTTAGTCAAACAGCTACCCTCTTAAATAATGCTGTAACTGTCAATAGTGGAAACGTAGTAACAGTTCCGGCAATTAATGTAGTTATTAGCGGTGTTAATCTTACCAGTAACAATATTACACAAACAGCCAATCCGCTGTACAATATTTTTAGTATTAGTGGAAGCTCTGGTACAAGTTGGATTAAATCTGGCACAACAGGAAGCCTTAACCTTTTTACAACTGCTCAAGCACAAGTTGTCAGTGGAACAGGTTGGACAGGTCAGGGTGGTCCAGTCGTATCTGGTGGAAACGTTATTACAACTTCTGGTATAGTTCAACCAACTCTTTCTCAATGGAGTTCGTCATATGCTAACGAACAATATGCTGGAGCATTAACCTTTGGTGGTATTGGAGCATCATCTACAGGCAATAACCCCTATACGTTCCTGGTTACAGCTTATGGTACAGGTTCCGTAACAGTAAGTGGCCTCTTCTATGGTACAGGTAATTCGTTAGTTGCTAGTGGTAGCCAAACCTTTACTATTGCAAGTAGTGGAACTCAAATTTCCTATACTGCCAACGCAACCAGTCTTGGGACGAAAGCAACATTACAGTTGATTCCTACAGCTAATACAACTTTCTTTAATGCAGGTTGGTTCCAGGGATCCTCGGCCAACTACACTAATCCAATCGTTTTAAATAATATGAACGTTTCAGCTGTAGCTAGAATCTATCTTCCAAATACCAATTACGGTACCTACACTTGTGGTCTATACAGTATTCCTGCTTCTGGAACCCAAGGTGTTTTAATTGCTTCACAATCTTTTAATAATTTGCCAACACAAACTTGGGTGGATATTGTTGTTCCATACAACCTACAGAATACCTCCTACATTAACTTCTATGTTGAGTTATCACAAAGCTTTGGTAATGGGCCTGGAACAGTTGGAGAAACTTACGAAGTAGCTATGTTAGGTATCTTCTATAGTCCCATTAACTACCAATTCTCTATAGATGGTGGCACCACTTGGAATAATATCATTACTGGTATTAACAATCCCAATGTGAATATCAATACACCAAGTTCTACTCAGCAGTTGTCTATTAAGGCCAACTACCTACAAGACAAAACGTATATTCAAGCATTAGAGATTGTTCCAAATCTTACACAAACACCGTTCTATACTACAGCTAATATTGAACAGATGAGTAATCCAAAGGTCAATGAAGTACAGACTTTAACTCCTCCATCTCTACGTCCTTTGTTCCAGTTAAATTCAGAACCCATTCCCTATAACTATAGTATTCAACAGTTGATGAATATTAACAACCCATATCAGCTCCCCTAAGGCCTTTGATTCTCCTTGAGATCTATAATAAAATAGTATTATGGGTTCAGATAATATCGTCTATGTACAGGAAAGTGCCATTTTAAATGGTGTACTTAGATTCTCATCTTTAACTGACAACCTCAAAGAAACTGGTTTTTTAGATCAGTATTCATCCTTAAAAAATAGAGATAGACTTCCTGAGTTCCAAAAGTATCTTCAGGACAATAATATAGAACTAGTCTTTGAAGACTCCAGTAGTGAAGAAAGATATAATTCACTATCCAGAAGTACAGTTGAGCCATTTATTGTAAATAGTCCCTTTTTAGAGGATCACAGTTTATTCCCCTTCCAACACGTTGGGTTAAACCTGGCCTGGGAAAAACTAAAGACAAAGAGTCCTAGAGTATTAGTTCAATGGGATACTGGTGCAGGAAAAACTTTATTTAGCTGTTTAACCGCTCAACGTTTATTTGATGAAGGTAGAGTAGATAAAGTATTTGTCTTCTGTAAAAAGATTAAACAGTATGACTGGGAACAAGAGTTTAAAAGAATGACGACTCTTTCAGTTGCCCGTTTGGGGACCCCTACGCGTAAAGCTCGTCATGAATTTTACGAAGAGGATAAGTCTCAAGTTTTGGTTCTCAATTATGAAAAAGCTCGTGGCCCATCCCTTATTAAAATCAAAGGTCAAAAGGGAAAAGTCGAGGACTTTGCACGCACGGATATTAAACAATTACTAGATATATATAACACTGAAGGTTATTCTAATATCTTAATTATTATTGACGAGGCCCAGAAAATCAATACCGGTAATAGTCTTTTATCCGATGGCTTTGATCGTCTATTAAACAAGACCAATAAAAACGTAATGTGCCTTGCTTTAACAGCCACTCCCTACACCACCAGCCCCTTAAATATACGTAACATTTTTGCCACCATTGCCCCAGGGATTCCTGGTGTTAGTAATATGGATAGAGATGACTTTAAAAGAGAATATGGTAAAACATTAGATTACTATGGCACCAAATGGGCTAGACAATTATATGTAAAAGAATGGGATAAATCAAAACTTCCTATTCTTGGTAAAAAGCATGAAGATTGGACTCACATCGCAATGAAGAGTGACCCAATGATTGCCAAGCAGTTTCCAGAGTCAATGCCAAAAAAGGTTGTCTACGAGCTTTCAGATATTGATAGAGAAATTTACGATTATGCTGAAAAACTGGCTAGAGAAAAGTTTAATCCAGATAATCCAGTTACAGCTTGGGGTTATATTGATACCTTGAGAATGATTTGCAATACTACTGCTGGACTAAAGAACAGTAAGAGCCATTTTGCTCAAGAGCTGGTAGATCATTTTAAGGATGCTATCAGTATTGAGAACAGTAGTAAGTATCAACTTATTGAGGCTGCTTTAGAAACGGCTTTTGAGAGTAACGATAAAGTGGTTTTGTTTACTTTTTGGACACATGGTACACTATTTCCTTATATGGAAGCCTTACAGAATAAATTTCATGGAGTTCCAATCCTACCTATCTGGGGAGTTGGAATGGAATCAGATCAGGTTACCAAAAACATTAAGCAGTTTAACGGAGGAAGTGGTCCTGCTGTATTGATTACCTCTGATGTTGGACAGGAAGGATTAAACCTATATGCTCCCTACCTCTGGAATATTGAAGTGCCTAGAACTTACGCAGAGTATAAACAAAGATCTAACAGAATTAATCGAGCAGATTCTAAATCTAAAGGAATCAGCCACACTTGGATCTATCGCCCAGTTGCATCTAATACGATTGAAGAACGAGTCGATGCTAAGGTTCTTAGAAGAAGAGCTGAAGCCGAAGCCATTCGCGGAGTGGTAGACGAATTAGGCGATATGGAAGACACCATTGATGTTAGTCCAAAAGCCTTACTATTTGGTATTTGATTCACAAAAATGCCTATATTAAACTAAAAGTTATTAATTTTTTTACCAAAGGAGAATATATAGAAAGCTAAAGTCCTTATTGTTATAGTCAAGGAGAGATCTTGAGACGTTTTATTTTAGCAACTGTTGTTGTAGCAAGTACAATGTTGTTCCCTACAACTGTAGAAGCAAAGACGAGCAAAGAAGTAACCACGTTAGCATCGCGTAAAAAGGTGCATCATAAATTAATTAAAGCATTACAACCTGCAGTAAATATTCCAAGAGCAATCATGGAAGAATGGTACAAAGTCAACATTTGTGAAATGGGTGGAACCTGGCATAGTGTCGGTCCCATTTACAGTGGTGGTCTAGGTATGAGAAATATTAACTGGATAGCATATGGTGGCTTAAAGTTTGCCCCAAATGCAGGATTAGCAACACCAGAAGAGCAAGTCTATATTGCTCGTAAGATCGAAGGCAGTAACTATGTCCCCGATCAAAATGGTTGCGGACAGGGATGGTAAAGGATAATAAATGACAAAAAAGTATGATAAGATTCATCGTGAGATTATGGACTATATCCTCTCTGGTGAAATGCACTCAACCTTGATTGGAATGATGATTAGTGTAGATAGTAGCACTAAGAGTAATGACATTAAGAGTGTTAAGCAATTTGCAGAATACGTAGTCAACCTCATTGCCAAGGCAGAAAAGTTTGCTAAGGACAATGTAAAGATTAAGGCAACTAACAAGTAGCTATGTAAGGATATTTACCGACGTCATCGGCACTCGGACTAGGTAAATAGGTAGGCGTTATCTCCACATAATCCGCCACGTCTACCGGCAAGAAGGATACATGGGTTAAGAGTTGAGTCGGCGTTCAGGCCTAGACTCCTCTTAACCCCCTTCTTGTTTATTCCTTGAATTTTCTATATAGACCAATTATTATAGTTATATGGAAAAAATTACGGTAGTAGTAGCAGGAAATTTTATTCAGGAAGTCCTGGAAGATTTTGTAGTAAATTTTAGTAAGTCAGATAAGCTTATCGGAGTAGATGAGGAAAATGAGTAAACAAGAATTGATGTTGGCTAAGACAACATCAGTAGAAAGTATTGAAACAGAAAAAGAATTCTGGAAAGATTACTGGCTTGAGCCAAAGTTAGATGGCATGAGAGCGGCTGTATTAAAAGAGGGTGACAAGATTACCATCTATGGTCGTAGTCATATGGAATACCAGGACCATGTTCCCCATCTGGTAGAAGCCTTTAAGGCTATTCCTCTAGATTACTTTCATCTAGATGGTGAACTCTGTTATGTTACTAGTACCCAAGAGGTTCAAGGCAAACAGGTTCCTATTGTTGACTTTAATAAAACGATGAGAGTAATGGGTTCTAATTTTGATGTTGCTATTGAAAAGCAGATTGAATCTGGTTATATCTCCTTTATTGTTTTTGATACGATTGACCCAGGGGTTTTCTATAAGAGTAGAGTAGAAGATCTCAATATTCTTCCAGAGTTAACTCAATCTAAATATATCAAGCGTATTCCTGTATTTGAGTTTTGGAGTATTGACACCTATAATAGATTAATAGAGTTAGGTGTTGAAGGCGCTATGCTTAAGAATGTTAATTCTCTGTATAAATCTGGCCGACCTAATAAAACGATGTATAAGATTAAGAAAGAAGAAACGTATGATGTCGTGGTCTACGAAGGCTATGAAGGAACGGGTAAGCATACTGGAAGACTTGGTGGCCTTAAATTCGGTGCTTATCTCCCAGATGGAACATTTAAGAAGGTTGGAAGAGCCGGTGGTGGATTTAACGACGCCGAAAGAGAAGAAATCTGGAACAACCTCGATTCCTACCTTGGAAGAGTTATCGAAATTAAATGCAACGAAACCGTTGGTTCCAAAGAATATAGAACCCCAAGACACCCACAATTCCTCAACTGGAGAATTGACAAAGAGCCACTGGCATGTACGATGGAACAATTTAAAGTAAATGATTAATGAACTAGAATGGCAATCAGAAGGACTCTGTAAAGACCTACCTACAGGAATTTTCTTTCCTGGTCAGGGTGAAACTGTAAATAAGATGGCTATAGATGCCTGTGAAGAATGTCCTGTAAAGGAACAATGCCTGGATCATGCATTAAGACATGAGGGGTATGGTTACTGGGGTGGTACTACCGAAAAGGAAAGACAGAGAATTCGTAAGGTAAGAAAGATTCGTTTAAAGAATCCTTCTACAGGTATGGGGAATATTGGGGTTGGTTTTAACCCAAACGGTAGACCTAGAATAGAGAAACCAGAATGTGGAACAATGCAAGGCTATAATTACGAACAACGTAATGGACTACCCTTTTGTGATGCCTGTAAAGCAGCAAGAGCAGCCTATAACAAGAAGAGATATCAAGAGCTAAAGGCGGCAATGTGATTAAAGTTGGATTAGTAATTCCTGTCCTCAATAATTTTGATGGAGCAATGGACCTTATCTACTCTGCAAAAACTAGAGAAAATGAATTAAAGATTTATGTTCAACCTCAGTATAGATATCAGGTGCCATTATCACAAGCCTGGAATAATGGTATAAAGCAGGCAATCACAGATGGTTGTGACTATATTATTGTTGCCAACGATGATACCTTATTTGCTCCCCACTCAATTGACGAGTGGGTAGATAGGATGTCTCAAGAACCAGAAAATGTAGTATTAACTGCCCCTCTAGATGTAAAGAAGACTTTTGACGATCCTTTTGAGATCGTTTTTTCAGACTCCGATACAAGTTATGAATTTGAGGAAAATGAACTCTTCTCTATGTTTATGGTCCGTAAGGATTTTTGGGAACGTTGTGGATGGTTTGATGAGAACTTTGACCCATGTTGGTGGGAAGACAATGATATGCACTATAGGATTACCCTGTTAGGCTTTAGTATCACAAAGTACACTATTCCCTATATACATTTAGGTAGTATTTCTACGAAAAAGATGAATCTTCCTATCAATAGTCTAAAGAGTCAAGAATATTACAGAAAAAAATGGGGAAGTAACAACAGAACCTTGATTGAGGCATATAAAACACCCTATAATAGAAAGGATTTAACCCCTAAAGATTGGATTAAGTAATGCCTAAATTCTCTATCATTGGTGTGGATTATGAAAAACATACTCCACGAGATATGATGGTAGAGGGATTACAGAGTATTGCAAATCAAACTTTTAAAGATTTTGAACTATTAATCTGTCATGATGGGCCCAAAGAGGTCCCCTATGAAGAAGAGGTAGATTTTAAGTCTATGGGGTTAAACCCAATCTTTCTAAATACACCAGAAAGAGAAAATAAATGGGGCCATCCTTCTAGACGGTTGGCAATGCAGAATGCTACCGGTGAGTATTTTATCAATTTTAATCTAGATAACCTACTTACACCCAACTGTTTAGAAAATCTTAATCTAGCCATTACCCATACTAAAGGTTATGTGTTAATCTTTAATATACTTATGCGTGGTAATCACACAGGTAATGATATTTTAAGAGGTGTTCCACCAGTACATACCAATATTGATGCTATGCAGATGGTTGCTAGTAGAGAGATTTGGGAGTCAATTAGTTGGTGGTATAGAGATGAACCATCCTCTGATGGAATGATTATTGAAGAAATTTGCAAATTGCACCCCTGGCTTGAAGTACCCTTAGTGTTAGGAGAACACAGATAATGTCCAAAACAAAAGTTTTAGCTTACGGTGACTATTGTTGCTCAACTGGTTTTGCTACCGTTATGGGTAACATCCTTAGAGAGCTTAATGCTACTGGTAACTATGAAATTGACGTCGTTGGTATTAACTACGATGGTGGTCCATACGATACAGAAAAGTGGCCAGGTAGAGTATGGCCTGCTATTAGTGCTTTAAGACAGCAGGGTCCATATGGTGACCTCCATGGTAGACAGGTATTCCTGGATAGATTAGGTCAGGGTGACTACGATGTTGTATTTATCGTACAGGATACCTTTATTATGTTGCCAATTACTCCACAAATCTTGGAAGTACAGCGTAATAAGCCAAAGAGCTTTAGTACGATTTATTACTATCCGTTTGACTGTGCCCCTAGAGAGGAATGGGTACGTCATTGTGTTGCCTCTTATGACTTTCCAGTTGCCTATACAGAATATGCAAAGAATGAAAGTCGTAAGTATCTTGGACCATTAGCAGATAAGCATTCAGTTATCTATCATGGAACAAATACAACCGATTTTTACCCACTACCAAATGAAGATCGTAAGCAAATTCGTCAATCCTTGTTTGGACCTTACGCAGATAGATTTATTATCAGTAACATCAATCGTAATCAGGGACGTAAGGACGTTACCAGAAGCTTTATGATTCTTAAGGAACTTCGACGTCGTGGATACGAGGAACCATTCCTTTACATGCACATGCAGGAAACAGACTTTGGTGGGAGTATCCTAGCACAAGCAACCAACTTTGGATTGGTTCCAGACAAGGACTTTACGATCCCAAACCCACAACAGTTTAGTGCACACATGGGCTTTCCTGTTGAAGTGGTAAATCAAATCTATAACATTAGTGATGTTTATCTTTCCACCTGCTTGGGTGAAGGTTGGGGTTTGAGTATTACAGAAGCAATGGCCTGTAAGACTCCTATTGTTGTTCCAAATAATACATCACTTCCTGAAATTACCAACAATAGTGAACGTGGTTGGTTAATTCCTTCTGGTGAAACTCCTACGCACTGGATTATTAAGGACAACGATAACGATCGTGTTCGTCCTCTTATGAACGTTGAAAAAGCTGCAGATGCAATCGTCGAAATTATGGAAAATAAGGACGGAATTGTTGAAAAGAAGGTAGACCTGGCCTATGAATGGGCTAGCCAACTTACCTGGAAGTCTGTAGTTGAGGATTGGAAGTCAATCTTTAACAAGGCCACCAATAAGTCTAGAAGTGCTAACCTTCTCAAGAATGGGTCCGTACAATGGAAGTAGTTGATATTTTCATGTTTAACAATGAGATGGAGTTATTAGATCTCAGAGTTAAGATTCTTGAAGATGTTGTAGATAAGTTTATCATCAAGGAAGCAGAATTTACCTTCCAGGGTAATCCAAAGGAGGCTCTTGGTAAGACCTACAATCACCCCAAGGTTTTTGTTGAAACTGTAGAGTACGATCCCAACTGGACTATTTGGCAACGAGATAAATACCATAGGGCTAGTAGAGTAGATCTTAAGAAGTTTGATGTAAGTGATGATGCTTTAATTTTAATGAGTGATCTAGATGAAATTCCTAATCCACTGGCTGTTGCCTGGTTGAGAGATAATTTTGATGGAGAAACCGTTTACTCATTTGAACAACTAATGTTTCAGGGTTACCTCAACGTTAGAAATCTTAGTGAACGATGGGCTGGCACTAGAGCTTGTCATGTAGATATCTATAATACATCTGATGCTGAAACCTTAAAACAGGATAACGATAACGTTACCTTGATTGAGAATGCAGGTTGGCATTGGAGCTTTCTTGGTGGAGTAGACGAGGTCACCAGAAAGATTAAGGACTATGCTCACAATGAGTTTAATACCCCTCTAGTTCTTAACGACGTCGAAAATAGATTACTTAATGGTCTAGATGTTTTGGGTAGAAATTGTATTCTTCAAACGATTGAGATTGATGATAGTTACCCTAGTTATATCCTAGAGAATCTAGATAGTTTAAGCCATTTAATTAGGCATTGATTAATCTTTTTAATCCCATTATACTTTTGGTATGGGATTATTAGTAGAAGTAAAAAATAGAGTTTGTCCTGAGGGTAGAGTAATTCTCTGGATTAGCAAAAAAAGTAAGAAAAGAAAAGTGTACTACTTTCATGATGATGGTACACCCTGTAAGAAAATGGATATAGATGAGTAAGCAACGTGTAGGTTTTTGTTGTAAGTATATCGATAGGCCTGATCAAATTTTAGGCATTGGTGCCAAAGACGATGCAAAAGAATGGACTACTAGAAGTTTATCCCTAAACTGGATGAATAAGAATAGAGGCCATAAAGCTGACTTTAAGCTTATTGACGTAATGGAGCATAACCTTCGTAGTGTTAAGTTGCTATTAGAAAAAGTAGCAGCTAGAGACGAAATCTACCATATGGTACGTCTTGGTAGTGATATTCTTCCTCTTTACTCTATTGAGTATTGGAAGAGTGTTTATCGACGTCATGGCATTATTGAGAAAATTGAAAACGGTCTTGGTGAGATTGGTGATTTTGCTCGAGCTAACGATATTCGTTTGAGCTTTCATCCTGGTCAGTTTGTTGTATTGGCCAGTAATCGAGCTGACGTTAGAGCAAATAGTATTGACGAAATTGAGTACCATGCTGACCTTGCCTACTGGATGGGTTATGGCGATCAATTCCAAGACCTTAAGATCAATATCCATATCTCTGGCCCATTGGGTAGTTATGCTGTTCAGCAAGCTTTGCCCCATCTATCCCCTGTAGCCAAAAATTGTTTGACTATTGAGAATGACGAGATGTCCTGGGGTATTGACGAAAGTCTTAAGCTTGAACGTGATCTTGCTTTAGTTGTTGATGTCCATCACCATTGGGTTAAGACCGGTGAGTATATTGAGCCAGATGACCCTAGAATGCAACGTGTTATTGATTCCTGGCGAGGCGTTCGTCCAGTTATTCATTATTCTCAACCTAGAGAGGACGTTTTAGTTGGTCATGACCCTAGCGTACGTCCTGATTTCCTTGATTTGATGTCAAAGGGCTTTAATAAGCCAAAGTTGAGAGCTCATAGTGACTTCTACTGGAACGAAGCCTGTAATAATTGGGCTTGGTCTTTCCTAGATAAGTTTGATATTCAGACTGAGAGTAAGGCCAAGAATCTTTCCCAAGAGGCTTTTGTAACCTCCCAGTTAACTAAAATAAGTCATTGATTATCTTTTGTCTCCCAATTATACTAAGTTTATTAATAATTTGGCCTAATGGTGGAATGGCAGACACTGGAGACTTAAAATCTCTTGCCTGAAAGGGCGTGTGGGTTCGAGTCCCACTTAGGCTACTAGGAGGTAGTATGAATAAAGAATTCAAATGGGCTTGTACGGTATTGCTACAGTTAAATAACGTACCTGCTGGTCCTGGTTATCTAAAGGCATTTACCAATCCTTCTGCTAACCAACAATGGATTAATGCCTGCCTTAAAAATGCACAACCACAGATTGGTTCTATGACCAGTGGAGTGTATGACAAGATGATTAGAATTCTCCAAGAAAATGGAATTGATACAAATATTTACGGCCCTGGAAACGGAACCGGAAATCATTAAGTCCCAGCCCCAGTAGCTCAGTGGACAGAGCTGAACGTTTCTACCGTTTAGGCCGGGGGTTCGAATCCCTCCTGGGGTACGCAGTAAATAAAGAAAGGAAAAATATGGCGGTAGATTCCAAACATGGATTCCCCTGTAAGCAGTGCAAAGAGTATAACTATGTAATGCTTGACCACTATCAAAATACTAAATGGAGTATGGCTGGTAGAAGAAATGCAGAATTTTATTTTCCCTATATGAGTGAAAAAGATCAGCATTTCCTTAATACGAGAATTTGTAGGTCATGTGAAAAGGTGAGTAATGGAAATTAAGCTAAGTGTAAGTATTGGAGCAACCATCCAGGTAAAGAACGCTCGTGGAGAATGGGACTGGATTAAACCTGAAGTAGGAGCAGAAGTAAAGCTTCTTGAAGGTGACATTGACAGTACCAACTCTAAAGAGCTTTTTGCAGAAATGTGGGACAATATTGTAGGCCCTCAATTTGCATCTGTTGTTCAAGAGCTTATTGGTGAACAAACACCTAAGGTAGAAGATGCCAAGCCCAACACCGAAGAAGAAGATTACTACTAGACCAGGAGCCAATAGACCGTCAGCATTTGGTTTAGAAGCTTGGCCTGTAGTTTGGGGTGTATATGTTGGGCAGGGCTGTATCTCTGGTGAAGACCCACTAGATTGGATTCATATTTTAGCTCATGCTCATAATCGTAAAGATGAAGAGTATTTTGGTTGGATATGTATTAGAGATGCGAAAATGGCTTTTACCAAGTTGGGTAATCCTTCACTGGTAATGAAACATGAAGTAGCTCACCTTATTGCTAATGACCAAGGCCATACCAAAAAATGGAGAGAAATTCTTACTCAGATGGGTGGTGGGGTTGAGGCAAAAAAGTACTTGAATTCCAAGGTAAAGTCAAATAAACTAGATAATAAGGCATTAATTAGTAAGGAAAAAAATGGACAAGACACAAGAATTAGCAATCCAGGAGTCCTTGAAGGCCCTGGGGATATCAACTGAAGATCTTTTAGATTCAATTCCAACCTGGACCAAGGATACTAGTCTACCTAGCCGTTCAAAGGTTCGTGAAGTTTGGAAGCAGGGTAAAGAGGTTACCAGTGAGGATATTGAAGCCTTTGAAAAGTTATTTGAAGTCTTTACTTCAGCTGACTTAAGTAATCGTGAGTTTCCTACAGAAGAAGAAATTGATGCTGTAGCTGATGAGTTGCTTTCTATCCGTCAGGTAAAGGATATGCTTGAAGGACGTGAATCAGCTATTCGTAGTTATGTATTTGATTCAGTTAACCATCGTTTGACTTTTGAGGGTAAAGACCCAGAACGTGATTCAGGAGTACTTACCAGTTACGAATATGGAGTAAATCTCTCCAAAGAAGTATCTGGTGGTAAGCCTCAGATTGATGTAGATAAGCTTTTTGAAGTCTTGGAATCAGATCAGTTTACGTTGGTTACCAATCAGATTGAAACTACTGTTGTTACCCGTTATCCAAATGGTGACCGTACCTCTGATACCGTTATCTCCTACGAGGTAAATGAAAAGGAACTTGAAAAGCAGTTAATTGCAGGTAACGTAGGTATGGAGCAAATTCTTAAGGCTACTACACCAACCAAGACTAAGACGGCTTTTTACGTTCGTAAGATTAAGGCCAATAAGGAAGATGCCTAGAGAATACGGAACAAGAGAGGGTGATGACGAACCTAGATTTACTCAGGGGATGGCTGCTGCCTTTTTTGATCTAAATGCTCAAGCTTTAAGAGCAAAAGAACGTTCTGGATATTTTACGGATGCTCAAGGTAATAATCTAGAGATATATAGGACCCCTGGAGGTGAACGTAAATATAGTCTAAATGATATCTGGCGTATTGCTCATGCATTACGTAGACAAAATAAGATGACAGATAGACAGTTACGTTTAATTACCTTAAGAATTGATGCATTTAAGGAACCTGTGAAGAAACATAGAAAGAAGTTCCGTAAGGGAACTATTGGAGGACAGCCAGTATGAAGATTGCTTTTACAGGAGCTCATAGTGTAGGTAAAACTACTGCTATGAATATGTTGTATAGTACCCTTCTAGATGCCTATGGAGAAATTCAGGTTGAAACTCTTGGTTCCAGTACCAGAGATTTAATGGAGATAGGTTGGAATAGAGACCAGAGAGGTTTTGAGTTAGCCTGTATCTATGAACGACGTAGGTGGATGTTAGAATTACAGAGTAAAGAAGTATCCTGGATATTAAGTGAGAGATGTGCTATAGATGAAACGGCGTATATGTATGAAAAGTTTAGTGAAGATCTTAGGTCTAGTGATAATTATCTACACTATGACTTTTATAGTGTGGCTAAACAAGAAGCCGAATGGGAAGTCCAAAACTACTGGGATCGTGTCTACTATATTCCAGTGGACGACAGACCTATTGATGACGATGGTGCTAGACCCCTTGATAAGGACTACCAAAGAAAGATAGATAATAATATCTTGAAGTCCATTGAGAAATATGGTAAAATGGACTTAGTAAAGAAAATGCCTACTGAATTAGAGTTATGGCAGGACTACTTTAGGAAGGAAGTAGAGCAATGGAAGAAGTAGAAGAGTATTATGAAGAATCTCAAGAAGTAGAAAATAAGCTCTTTCAGTTAGAAAAATTAGAACAGGGCCCTAGTAGGTCTGAGCAACTTTATGGCTCTGATTGGAAAAAGAAGGTTCTCAACAAAAACGACCTGCCTGTTCCAGATGTAATGTATGTTAATTGTCCACGTCATGGAGACTTCCTCATGACACCAATTAAGATCTTTCGTTCAGCTTATGGGGTTAGTGTTACGTTCCAGTGCCACCATATTGATAAGTATGACCATGCCTGTTTGATTATTGTTCAGGTAAACGAACCCATTAGTGGTAGTAGACCATGGTTACGTTCTGGAGATTTACTGGCTCATGAACAATGGGACAAAGCATTAGAAAAAGTACAGCAGGTTAATTTTGGTGACAGAATTATTGCCACCACTAATGAAGACCTGGATATGAGTAACGTTTCTAGTGATCTTACCTTTACAGAAGTTCCACCTAACCCCTGGACAAAGCAGGGTTCTGTTTCCTATATCATCTGGGATGTGTTTTGGAAGAATATTCAGGAACAGGGATTTTGTACCTACAAAGCCATCGAAGATGCTATGATGGAACGTAAGGGTGAAATTCCAAAGCAAACATATCAGGATACACTTGGGTCAGTTCCATTGACCAACTGGATGATGTTACGTACAGGATTTGTAATCAAGAAGTTTGGTGAGTCATGGAAGGTAGTTGCTAGAGGAGAAGGAGCGCCTACTAGTAAGCCATGGAGTGATCCCGAATATAGAAAGAAATTTGGATTCGAATAATTAGATATTGATTTTCATTAGAATCTTTATTATAATTAAAGTATAAATAGTCAAAAGTTAAGGTTTTTACCTCCATTTCGACCTTAACTGTTTGATTATTTTAGTCCTGGGGATTTTCTTTCCTTCCTTCCGTTGCCCCAGGACGAATCGTAGCTGTAGTATAAAAAAGTATTACATCCCTAGTTGGGAGATGTAGGTGCAAGTCCTACCAGCTACACTGTTGTAGAAAGGAAAATATGAGACAGTATGTAGCATCCAAGCTCCATGGTTTGAGAGTAACTCACAAAAGTCTAGATTACCATGGTTCAGTAACCATTCCAAAGAATTACTGCCTAGAATTAGATATTCAGGAGTATGAATGGATTTATGTTGTAAATGCCAGTAATGGTTTACGTTGGGAAACTTACGTACTTTACGGCCCAGATCATGAATTCCACCTCAATGGTGGTGGAGCTCGTTTGGGAGAAATTGGGGATAAGTGCATCCTCTTTACTCGTAAGGTTGGAGATGTTTACGAACCAGCCAAGGTTCTAGAGATCGACGAAAAGAACGAAAAGATTAAAGCTTTTACGTATGAGCAATAATTTTACCTACGGTTGCGAATTAGAGTGGTCTGATGTAGATAAGAGGACCCCTATTCCTGCTGAACTTGGTGCCTGGGATTGGGAGGATACAACCATCGTTAATTCAGATGGTCATGCCAACGACCCCAAGGGAAAGAACCATTTCTTTGGTGGGGAAATTAATACTAAACCTACAGAGACTATTAGTGAGCAAATTTTAAACATAGGTCTCCTTAAATCTCTACTTAACCCTAATAGTTTTTATAGGGCCAATTTGCATATTCATGTAGGAATGGAAGGCCTTACAGAGGACCTAGAGATTCAAAAGAAGTTATTGCGTTATATTAAGGATAACGATGAGTTTATCTATAACGAAATGCTCTTTAGGCCTGAACCCACCAAGGAAATGTATCCTGACCCTGATGTATTAAAGGCTGCTAAAAAGTTCCATAGACAGCAGGTTATCTGGGCCAAGAAGCCTATGGCCCCAGATCGTGTAGAAAAGTGTTTGGCTGCTAATACAGTTAGAGAATTTTATGAAGGTCATTTCCTCTATTCTGAAAAGCACCAGAGAATCTTTTACCACTTGAGTTCCCCTAGAGCCGGAATTAACCTTAGATCATTACATAAAAATGGTACAGTTGAGTTTAGATGCTGGCCTGGGACAACTGATGTAGATCAGATTAAGGATGCAATGGAATTTTGTAGAGAATTTATGGAGGCTGCCTTAAATAACCCTTCAAGAACCTCTAGAGATATCTATGAATCTAGAACCTGGAACTTTCCTCAATGGCAGGAGTTTATTTACGACCTAGAGGTAGGTTACCACAAAACGAAAGTAGAACACTAGTATGGACCGTAGAGAAAAATTAGGTGAGTTCACCTATGGATTAGAGATTGAGTGGAGTGATTGTGATTCAAGAACTCCTCTTCCAGAAGATTGTGGCAAATGGAGCCCAAAGGAATGGACGATTGTTAATTCAGATGGTAGAGCAAATGACCCCACTCATATTAGGAATACTCAGGGTGGAGAAATCAATACAGTTCCATCCGATACGATTGAACGTCAAGTAGAGATTACTAGAACTCTTCGTGATCTTTTAAACCCTACTGCATTGTATCGTGGTAGTCTTCAGGTGCATATTGGAGTTCCTGGTTTAGTAGATGACCTTGATGCCTTAAAGGACCTCTTTCGTTATACGATTGATAACCAACCCTTTATCTTCTTTGAGATCTTTCCTAGAGTAAAGCTTACTAGAGGTATGTTTTCTAACCCAGAGGATTGGAAGGTAGCCAGTAGATTTGATAGACAAAAGAATCTATGGACCAAGCGTGGTGTTCCTGCTAGTAGAATTGATAGTATTCTTAATTCAGAGACTACCGAAGATTTTTATGAGAATCACTTCCAGTATAACGAGAAGTTAGGACGTAGACTTTACCACCTTGGTGTATGGAGAGCTGGAGTAAATGTACGTAGTGCTTTTATGCATGGTACAGTTGAATTCCGTTGTTTCCCCAATACTACAGATCCAGATCAGGTACGTGATTGCTTTGAGTTTGCCAGACAGATTGTTGAAGCTGGTCTCTATAACCCTTCTAGAACTGCCAAGGATATTTACGAGAGTAGAGAATGGAATTTTCCAGATTGGCCTCCATTTGATGTAGAATTGGAAAAGGGCTTCCTTGCTACTGCCAAGAGGCCTGACGGTATCTAATGACCACCTATGGACTAGAAATTGAGATGGGAGATATCAATCTCCTTAAGGCTGCTAATCTGGTATTTACAAAGCAAGGTCTTGATCCCAGTACATGGAAGGACCGTGGAGTCCATCTTAGTGAAAAGGTTCGTAAATACGATATCTGGAATATTAGCTCAGATAAGACTATTACCAATCACAATGGTACTAGATGCCGTAGAGTAGTAATGCTTCCAGATGGTAGTATTGTTGGTGGTAAAGAAAGCAATCGTGAATACTGGCAGGGTGCAGAATTAATCTCTCCTGTTTTAAAGTCCGAAGAAATGGACAAGGACTTTCCTGTACTACAAGGCTACCTAGATGTACTCTATGCTAATGGTGCCAGTATTGACCCAGCCTTATTCCATGACCTACATGTTCATGTAGACTTTGGTGAACAAAGCCCAGAACAGTGGAAGAGATTAATGGAGTTTACGGCCTGGATTAGAGAAGCTCAGTATCCTCTTATCAAGGTACATGAAGCTGCTACTCCAGAACACTCTCCAAAGAAGTATCGTTATAGTGATGAATTTGTAGCTGATCTTCTTAAGACAAAAGATTACGAAGAGTATAGTTACGAATATCGACGTCACCATAAGTTAGCAAATGGGGAAAGACAGAGTTTCCAACTATATCAGTATCGTAGATTAGCCTGTCCAGGAGCAGTAATGGACCCAACCAAGAGTTATAATACTCTTGAATGGAGAATGTGGCCTGGTCTATCTAATGTGGACTTGATTAAACGTATTGCACAATTTAGTATTAATTGTACCGAATCTTTTCCATCACAGGAATTTGTAGAAGAATGGTCTAAAGAGACCGTTGAATTAATAAAGGAAGAAAATGCCAGAAAAGCCTAAGTCTAGAAGAGCTATTAAGACGTTTGATATTAATACGTTATCAGATGAGCAGCGTAAAGAGTATTGGAATAATATGTCTGAAAAGCAGGTATTTGGACTCTACCGTCCAAAGACTATTCGCTTTGTAAGAGAAAAGACCAAGGAAATTACGGACAAGTACTATGCTTTGGACCCCAATGTTACGGTTCATGAGCCTGGTTGTGCATATGCTATGGCTTTGAGAAGTATTAACCCAGAGATTAAGTATCTGGGTACGGACCTGGCTGAAAATATGATTACTGGTTCTAGAGAGTTATATGCAGACCTTCCAAATGCCACCTTTGAGGTAGAGAGTATTGAATCTGCCTATGAGAAGGGAATTAAGGCAGATGTTAGTCTTATCTTGTGTATGATGGACTCTATTGCTCATGATTATTCATTGGAGTTGTTGGAGAAGGTAATGGAGATGTCTAATAAGGCTGTTTTGTTTATCTCTCAACGACATGAGTTTAATCGTAGTTTGCATGATCCCAACTGGAACTGGACTAGAAACTTTAATAGCCATGACCCTCAGGAAATTGTTGAAATGGCCAATAAGCTTGGTTGGGATTGTGAATTAGATGTACGAGAAAAGTATTCTAACTTTGCAGCTACCTTGACTAGGAGATAGAGTGGATTTATATATTGGAAAACCCCATAGATATGTTGGGCCCAATCAGTTAGGTTATGCATTATCCCATGAAATGAATAACGAAGCAACTATTGAGAGATATTCTAAGACCAATCGTTTAATTCTAGATAATGGAGCAGATGAATTAGGAGAAGGTGAGGGTGGCATGAGATTGGCCTACCTTGCTGGTAGATTGAATCCTGAATTTGTTATCCTTCCAGATGTCCTTCATAAGGATAAAGAAACTCGTAAGCGTGGAATTAAGTTCTATACCTCTATGAGAGATGCCGGATATGACGGTAAGTTTATTTCTGTTATTCAGGCTAAGACTCTAGATAAAGGTTTGGAAAGCTATAAGTTTTGGGCCAAGAGTGGTATGGTAGACCGTATTGGTGTTACCTATGATACAAAGATTGTAGGACATGAGGACTATGCCTTAGAGTTTTCTTGGGGAAAACGTATTAGCTTTCTCTATAAGTTGGCTCCACTATACGAAAAGTATGAAATAGGTATTCATATGTTGGGTACTCTAGATGTACATGAAATGTATTTACTTAACCATTACGATGAGTTTAAGAAGTATGGAATCTATCAAATGATTGAAAGTCATGATACTACTGCTCCATGGGCTTGTCCTACAAAATTTTATGCTGGTACGAATAGAATCCATTTTGATAGAGAAAAGAATTGGGAACGTTTAAAGTTTTCTAGGAAGTTTGAACCATCTAAGTTAGGGATAGCCTACTGGAATGTTGTTTGTTATCTTGCTGCCTGTAAAATTCCTCTAGAGAGATGGAAAGAATATATTCCTGAGAATTTTGTAAATCATTACTGGGAAGATTTAGAGTTTAGACATTACTATGAATAAGCTTTTAATTATCGACGGTCATAACGTAGGTCTAAGAGCTTATTTTGGATTGATCAAGCAGGGGTTAAGGACTCGGGATGGTATTGGGACCTGGGGACTCTATGGTGCTATTAATTCGTTATCCTTCTATGTAAAGGAATATCAGCCTACCCACCTTTTAGTGGCTTTTGATAAAGGTCGTAGTGCTGTTAGAACAGAAATTTTTTCTGAGTATAAGGCCAATAGAACAACCAGTAGTCCAGATAACTTTCAGGAATCTAGACAACAGATTAATCTCTTTGAAGAATTTTGTCAGCTAGCTAATGTTAAGACAGTTAGAGTCCAAAATATTGAAGCAGATGATATTATTGCTCAAACTGTACACGCTTATGCAGATAAGTTTGACCAAGTAGTTATTGTATCAGCTGATCATGACATTAAGCAGCTTATTCAAGATAACGTAATTGTAGTAAAACCCTCACTAGGTCAATCTAGAGATGTAAAACAGGAAATTCATACCTATAAAAGTATTCGTGAAGAATATGATATGGAGCCAAAAGACTTAAGACAGATTTGGGCTTTAACAGGAGACAAGGGAGATAATATCCCTGGAGTTCCTGGTATTGGTGAAAAAACTGCCTTAAAGCTTCTCAGGAAATATGGCGGTTTTAAAGAACTGCTTGATAGTGATGAGCCAAAGATTGAAGGCTACCAGGAAGTAATTAAGAAGGCCTATAGACTTGTTGATCTATTTATAGAAATGGTTGAACTTGATATTCCTACATTAGAGGAATTAAAATTTAAACCAGAGACCTCTAAATTGGGGTTAGATAAGTTTCTTATCGAGTATGAGTTAAACAGTATTAGATCTAGGTATCAAGATGGACTTCTGTGGAAGGAAGCTCCAAGTATAGGAAGGAAGTTGGGTGAATAAGAACCAGGTAGACAAGGTTGTTAGAGATGTTATAGAGTTTATTAACTCTGGACCTATTGATGATAATGATTTTGGAAGGGTAGCTTTAAGTCTCTACGATTTGCATCGTGAATATAACCCTACCTATAAGAAATATGAGATTGGTGAGTTAAAGGATTGGAGAGAGATTCCTTTAATGCCAATCAGTGAGTTTAAGAACTCTGATGTAGGTTTAAAGTTTGAAACTCAAATGCCCTTTCCTGGAGTAGAGTTCCATTCTAGTGGTACTACCAAGGGTGATAAGAGTAAGCACCGTATGTATGATACAGAGGCTTATAGGGCTTCTATTGCAAATGGTTTTAAGGTTTCTGTTGAACCTGCATTGTATCCTAGATACCGTGTTGTATTGTTAACTCCTGAATTACCCAATAGTAGTCTTTACTATATGATGAGCTATATTTCTGAGCTCCATGACCGTAGAGGAACTAGAGAGGTTTTTAGTCAGTTAACCAATATAGAAGCTGTTAGAAGCTTAATGGAGGATGACCTATCCTGGGAGGTAGAAACCCCTGTTTTGCTTTTTGGAACTAGTTTGGCCTTTTATGACTTGATGGAATCTATGGAGAAAGCTGAGGTAAAGCCATTTAAGCTCCCAGAGGGTTCTATGATGATTGAAACTGGTGGTTGGAAGGGTAGAGATATTAAGCTTTCTCCTAGAGAATTAACCACCAAGGTTTCAGTTAATCTTGGAATTGATTTTGATAACTGTATTAGAGAATATTCTATGAGTGAAATGTCTAGTCAGTTATGGTCTTGGGGTAATGACTATACCGTAGGGTATGTTTGGCCAGATTGGTTAAATGTACGATTGGTAGACCCTCTTACTCAAACTGAAGTAAAGGAAGGCGAAAGTGGAATTATTGCTTTTGTGGACCTTGCCAATGTATGGAGTTGTCCATTCATCTTGACCGAGGATATGGGACATCTATATTATGTAGATAAAGGTTTTGAGAAGTTAGTATTGGAAGGACGGGCAGTAAATGCTCCAGAGAAGGGATGCAGCTTAACTTATGCCCAGAACACGGAAAAATTGGATAGTTAATCCCACAGGAGACTTCGTTAAGGAGTTAGCCTTATCAGGTAGGTTCCTAGAATCTGATTATAGGATTGCTATTAAGAATGGGGATATTCCAGATGACTTTGATGAGAATTTAGAGAAGTCAGATAGGAAGTTTGTAATTATTGGGGCTAGAAGTGTTCCAATGGCTACTGCTAAAAGTGTATTCCTTTGCTTAAGATTGGCTGGACCTGAGAGTGTAGTAATTAAAACTGCTACTGAAGATGAAGGTCTGTTAGTACAGAATGTTTTAGATAACTGGACTCCTCATGGAGTTGAAACTAAGATCTTTAGTATTGGTTCCGATAAGTTAAGGAACTATCCAGAGTGGGCCAAATACCTAGAGGAAGCTACTGATATTGTAGTCTTTGGTGGTAGAGAAACTGTAGACTCCTTTATTGAGTTAGAAACTAGGAAAAGAAACGTCTATATCCATGGGCCAAAGTTTAGCTTTAGTATTATTAAGGCTAAAGATTTAAACATGGCACACCTAAATGACATATGTGATGACTTTGGTCTCTATTATGGTGAAGGCTGTTTAAGTCCTAAGTTTTGTATTATCGTAGGTAAAGTAGACCCAAAGTGGTATCATGAAGCTAGTTTAATTATGCAGGCTGAGCATGGAGATAATATCATGGAATTTCGTGGTAAGCTCCCTATGGCCAAGAAGTCTGAACTAGTACAGGAAATTGTAACTGCTAATGTTGTTGGTAAATATGTTAGAGTAGAGACTCTGGATGATAAAAAGAAGCTGTTTAGTCCACTATACGGTGATGTTAGATTTATTAACGTTAACACCTTAGATGATTTAGTTCCATTCCTTGAGGATTGGAAGTACGATATTAGTACTGTAGCCTGTTTAGAGGAAGAAGACGATATCGTAGATTTAATGGACGAGTTCAATATTACTAGAGTTTGTGCTTTTGGGGAGATGCAGTTTCCTGAATTTGATGAGCCTTTTGATATTGTCGATGATTTTGATATATACTGTCAATAGGAGTAATAATAATGCAGGTATGGTTGGTAACAACAAAAGCAAAAGGTAAAGTTGTAGGTATCTATTCTGCCTACGAGTATGTTCAAAAGAATATTAAGGACCCAGAGAACTTGGTAATTACGAAGTTTCAGGTAAATGCTACCTTAAAGAAGGTAAAGGAAGGGGACTAATGCAGTATGGTGATATTGTAGTAGATAAGATAGCTTTAGGTAAGATTGTTGGTAAAACAACAGATGGAAAATGGATCATCGAATGGGTTCTTGAAGGAAATCTTGAAGCTCTTTCAGAAGAGCAACTATACCTGGTAGAGGAAAATAATGAGTCTAGCAAGAACTAATCCCTGGCCTTATGATATTACGATTAAGGAAGCTAAGGGAAGTTATTTCTTTACAGATGAGTATGGTCCAATGTTTGACTTCGCCTCTGGTATTGCAGTAAATAACCTAGGTCATCGTAACAAGAAGATCTTGGCTGCTACTGAACGTGTAATGGATAAGTATGCCCATATTAACGTTTATGGTGAGTTCAATATTAAAGAACAGTTGAAGTATGCTGACCTTTTAGCAGATGCTTTTAACTTTCCTGCTGGTAAAGAGGAAGAAGGCCTTTGGACCCAAAACAAGAAGACTTGGTTTTGTAATGCAGGAACCGAGGCAAACGAATTAGCAATGAAATTAGCAACCCTGAGTACAGGGAGAGAAGGATTTATAGCACTTAAAGATGGATTCCACGGACGTTCTCTTGGTAGTCTTAGTCTCACTTATAAGCCAACTTATCGTGAGCCTTTCGCTTATATGGTCAACCCGGACCTTACGAAATGGGTACAAATTGGAGAAGAAATCCCAGAAGAGTATGGAAGTAGAGCCGCTCTCTTTATGGAGTTGGTACAAGGAGAAGCCGGAGTAGTTCCGGTTGATCCCAACTGGGCTAAGTATGTTAGTGACTGGTGTGAAGACCATGGTGTATTATTAGTTATTGATGAAGTCCAAACTGGTTTTGGAAGAACAGGAAGACATTTTGCTTTGGATCTTGATGATTATAGTGGCGTTAATCCTGCCATTGTTACCCTGGGTAAGGCAGCTGGTGGAGGATACCCCCTTGGAGCTGTGGTTACCAGCAAAGAGATTATGGATTACATTTCTGAGCGTAACCCTTTTACTCATCTTAGTACTTTTGGTGGTAATCCAATAAGTGTAACTGCTGGTAGAGTAATGTTTGAAGAGACCAAGAAAAAGGAATTGTTGACAAATGTTCTCAATTCTGAAGTATTGGCCAGAAGTGTATTCCAGAACTTTGAACATGCCTACTTGAGAGGCAAGGGTTTGATGTTGGGTCTAGTATTAGATGATTCAATTGATATTGACTCTGTAGTCCAGAATATTTGGAAGAAGAGTATTTT
>Ga0208381_1000060_pt1 | contig 41641 bp, 37 predicted proteins | sample CryBogCBE13Jul09_FD_184572 | JGI IMG/M metagenome (GOLD analysis project Ga0208381, IMG submission 184572) | Freshwater microbial communities from Crystal Bog, Wisconsin, USA - CBE13Jul09 (SPAdes) (version 2) | ecosystem: Environmental > Aquatic > Freshwater > Lake | place: Crystal Bog...
AGCAGGGCGCCGTAGACGAAGTACTCGACGTTGATTGCTGACCCGGCCCACATCGCACCGATGTTGCGCGGGGTGGCCCAACGCTCACTTTCGGGGATGAAGTCGATGCCGTGGGTTTCTACCTTGAACGCTTGATCGTTCACGGAACCCTCTGAATGATGATTCGTTGCCACTGTGTGGGCCTCCCTTGTACTTGGTGTTTTCACCGGTCTCGACGCCGTGAGGTGCTCGTGAGACTCATCTAGTCTGCCCGATAACCAGTAGGTGAACGTGCCATTGTTACCCTCGGCACCCCAGCTCGTGGGGGCCGATGCAGTAATACCTAGGGTTACGCTTCGGTAGGCAGCGAGGCGCGACCGACGTACCCTTCGGTGCGCCGCCATGACCAGATGGCGAAACCGGACAACACCAGCGCACAGCCCGACATGAGCGTGAAGGGAAGGGCCGGGTCGATAGTGAAGAGGAAGCCGGCCGAGACCGCCGAAAGAGCCAAGGTGGCCGTCTGGGCAGTCGCACTGAGACCTTGTCGGCGACTGAATTCGCGATCGTGGGCGCCCTGGGACAACAGGGAACTAATCGATGGCGCCGTGAGAGCGGCCCCGATTGACTCGCAGCTCCCGATGAACATCATGACGGTGTTGTTGTGGCAGTGAGGGTAAATAGACAAGAAGACCGCACCGTTGATGATGCCGAGGCTGGCCGCCCACGTGCGATTCCAGTGGTCGGCAATCCATCCACCGACCCGACTCAGCGCAACCCAGGGAATGCAGAACAAGGTCCAGCTCAAACGAATCTGAAGCTCGCTGGCGTGGTGGGCGTGCATCAACATGGACCAGCAGGTCTCGTAGACACCAATGGCGAGGCCAGTTGAAGCCGAGGCCAACAGCGCCCCGCGAAGACGATTGCTCCACTGGATGGGCGGCAGTGGTGCGGGGTCCGGATCGAGGTCGCCGAGTGAGAGTCGACTGGCCACAATGGCCGCGACAAAACTCACGACACCCGCGAGGAAGAAGGCCCAACCAAGCGTCTGGACGGTGGCCACAACCCCGACCATGGGGCCAATGGCGATACCCAACAGTTGGGCGGCGAAAATGCGCGACATGGCCTGCCCGCGCTCGTGTTCGGCAAACAGAGCCGCGACGGCCGACATTGACGCAACTTCGATGGCACCCGCCGAGGCGCCCTGCACCACCCGCGTGATGGTGAACCACCACGCGTGGATTGGGAGGACATAGGTCATTGACGCGATGCCGTAGAGGACGAGGCCGCTGATTAAGACGGGGCGGCGCCCGTAGCGGTCGGCGAGCCGACCGAGAAAGAACTGCGTGACGAGACCCGCGCCGAAGAACGAAGCGACGATGAAACCAATAACGTGCGGCGAACCGCCGCGATGCTCGAGGAACAAGGGGAGCAAGGGCAGTCCCAGGGTGGCGCCCATCCACTGCAGGAGTCCAATAATGGTCAGTCGCCGGAGCGTTTGCTGGGAAGTCGTCCGGGGCACCTTGCCACGTTACCGGTCGGCGTGACTTTTTAGATGGTGTGGCACTCGAAGAGAACGAGGAGTCCGAGCACGACGTATAGCCACGGCATCAATCGCTGGCTGACGCGCTCGCTGACGCGGCGAATTGCCGGGTGGTGGGCGAGTGACCACGCGACGAAGAGAAAGAGGCACTGCCAGGCCGCAAAGGTGCCAATCACCGCGAGAGCGTAGTGATTGTGGGCGCGAAAGAGAGGTATCCACAAGGCGAGATTGTCCCCACCAAGGGCCACCGCAATCACGAGTGCCGTGATGCCGCCATGCATTCGTGGGGGTTCGATCGATCGGTTTTGGTGTCGCCACCGTTGCACTGCTGCTGCCCACGGCGCTAGGGCGAGGAGGCCGAAAGCCCAGACGGGAATTGACCGGCCGAGCACACTCGCGAAGAGGGCAAGGGCAACGAGCAGGGTCACCCCAGCGCTCTGCCATCCGCAGAGTACTCGCCGCTCCATCGGTGGGGCGACGGCCAGCTGCGTCGCGAACGCCAGCAGATTGTCGAGCATGGAACCGACGTAGGCACTCGTGGCGAGACTGATCACGATGATCCATGCGTGCACGGACCAACCGTAGTGGCTGGGCTAACTAGGCTTGAGTGGATGATTCCCACGGTCACACCCCCCACCTCGGATGATCTCGCTGCGGCCCGCGCCATTGTGGCCGAGTACCTCACGCCCACGCCGACGGTGACGATTCGTATTCGGGGTCGTCGGGTGTACGCAAAATTGGAGTCGCTGCAGACGACGGGTGCGTTCAAGATTCGTGGCGGTCTCGCCGCGGTGGCCGCGGCCCGTCGCGACGACCCCACCGGCGCTGTTATTACGTCGTCCGCGGGCAATCACGGTTTGGGCATTGCTCACGCCGCACGACTGCTCGACGTCCGTGCGACCGTCGTCGTGCCCGCCAACGCCTCGCCGGCCAAAATCAAGAAGCTCCGGACCTACGACATCGAGCTGATTCAGTGGGGCTCCTCCTACGATGACGCCCAGGCCCACGCCCACGAACTGGCGCTGAGTCGTGGCATTCGCTACATCTCTCCCTTTAACGACACCCACGTCATTGCCGGGCAGGCCACGATTTTCGACGAAATGATTGAACAAGCACCCGACCTCGGGCATCTCGTCGTGCCCGTCGGCGGCGGCGGATTGATTACCGGCATGCTGTACGCGCGCGACCTGCACGGTCGCCGAGACGTGGCGTTTACCGCCGTCCAGCCGGAAAACTCGGCCGCCATGTATCACGTCCTTCGCGGCACACTCATGTCCGACGTCGTTCACCAGCCGACGATCGCGGACGGACTCGCGGGTGGCGGTGATGAAGGCGCACTTACCAACGACGTCATCGCCGAACACCGGGTACCAATCGTGCTCGTCCCCGAGGCGATGATTCGCCAGGGCGTTCGCGAGGCCGTCGAAGTCAACGGCCTGGTCCTTGAGGGTTCGGGGGCCACCCCCTACGCCGCCATTGCGCGCGATTTGGTCGAGGACAACGGACAGTCCATCGGCTTTATCGCCTCGGGTCGCAACATCGCCCACGAGCTCTTGAGTGAAATCATGTGGGAAGAGATGGACTGACCTAGACCGGTCGGACATCACTAGGGTAGAGACGTGGCTGCACAACGAACTCTCGCCATCGCCCTCGGGGCACTCGCGCTCGGTTTGAGTGTGTACGGCGTGGTGACGGCGGCGACTGACCCCAATCCTGCCGGTGGTCCCGTTCGTGATCCACTGGCTCTCAACGGCTACCCACCAAAGAGCGTGGGCCTTTCATTGGCACTCTCGAGCAATGGTCTCAACGTCAATGGATCCCTTGCGCTCAATTTGCTGAACGGTCAAGGACAGGGCTCACTCTCGGTGCCAACGGCGCTCAATACCAGTAGCTTCGCCCTTCGATTGATCGCGAATCACCTCTTCGTAAACTCGCCAAATTTCAACACCGCCGCCCACGCCACCTGGTTCACGGTACCGGTGCATCTTCCCGACCTCTTTGGTGCCTCGCTCGAACTCACTCAGCCCGATATCTCGCTGATTTCGGGATTCCCAATTACCTCGGTGCAGCACAACGGCTACCACACGACGTACAAGTTCACGAAAGACAACGTCGCCTTGTCACCGATTGTCGCGGGGTTCTCGTCCTCGACCGGTCGGACCAAAGTGCAGGCCGGTGTCTCGAATGCCGTCGGCACTGAGACCATTGCCATTACGACGGGTGCACAAGGTGAGGTCACGGGCGCTGCGGTCTCGCTCGTGACGGCCTCGGGCACCACGTCAATTCGCGCCACCGTTGAGTGGTACAACCGCTCGGTGTCGGTGGTTGCGCCACCAACGACGACGTGGACGCATATTCCCACCGCACTTATCCAAGCGGTATTGGCGTCAAAGATTTTGAATGGCATTGAGCTACCCTCAAGCCTGGCGTCACTGGGATCCGCGGGGTCCGTACTGTGAATCGACCGGGCGAACCTCGCTGGCCCGCCGCGGCCGCGCTGATTGCGTGCATCGTTTTGTACGTGGTGCTGCCGAGTCGCGTGGTGGTCGGCCCCAAGTGGCTGCTCCCTGTCTTGGTGGGCCTGCCGCTGCTGCCGCTGGCCATTGTCCGCCACCAGGGGCCCGAATCACCGTGGGTGCGCCGTCTCTCGCTGCTCCTGCTCGGTGTCGTGACCCTGGCGAACGTCGCATCGGTGGCCATGCTGGTGCACCGGCTTCTCGACTCGCACGTGTCGCAGGGCACCCAGCTGATCTACTCGGCCGTTTCTATCTGGGTGACCAACGTCATTCTCTACGGCGTCTGGTTCTGGGAGATTGACCGCGGTGGTCCCCATCGTCGGGCTGATGGGAGCCACGACCGCCTCGATTTGCAGTTCCCCCAAATGGAGAATCCGTCGTTGGCACCCGAAGGGTGGCAGCCACGGTTCACGGACTACCTCTACTCGAGCTTCGCCAATGGCACCAGCTTTGCGCCCGCTGACGCCATGCCCCTGACTCGTCGCGCCAAACTGCTCTTCGCCAGCGAAAGTGTGGTCTCACTGGTGACGATTTCGGTGGTCGCGGCCCGCGCCGTCAACATCCTTAAATAAGAAATCCCCGGGCAGTTGCCCGGGGATTTCTTATTTCTCAGTGTCTTAGATGTTGAGCTTGTGTGCTTCTGTGAAGACTTCGCGCAACGTCCCGACCATCCAGTCGATGTCCTCGCGCGTTGAGATCAGCGGCGGCGCCAACTGCACGACGGGGTCGCCTCGGTCGTCCGAACGACAGATCAGACCACGGCGGAACATTTCGGGTGAAACGAAGCCGCGCAGCAGTCGCTCAGCGTCCGCACCCGTCCAGGTTTCGCGGGTCTCCTGGTCCTTGACCAACTCAACACCCCAGAAGTAGCCGGTGCCGCGAACGTCACCAACGATCGGAATGTCCTTGAGAGCCAGCAGGCTGTCGCGGAAGTAGTCCTCGTTGCCGGTGACGTTCTCGAGAATGTGCTCTCGTTCGATGATGCCGATGCTCGTGAGGGCCATGGCCGCTGAGAGGGGGTGGCCCGCCCAGGTGAAGCCGTGTTGGAACGAGGTGTCACCTTCGAGGAAGGGCTCGGCGAGACGGTCGGACACAATCATGCAGCCCATCGGGGCGTAGCCGGCGGTAATACCCTTGGCCGCGCAAATGATGTCGGGAACGAAGTCGTACTTCTGTCCACCGAACCAGGTACCGAGACGACCCCAGGCACAAATCACTTCGTCGGAGACCAGGATGACGCCGTAGCGGTCACAGATGGCGCGCACTTCCTGCCAGTAGCCGGGGGGCGGCGTGAAGCAGCCACCGGCGTTCTGCACCGGCTCGAGGAAAACGGCGGCCACGGTTTCGGGGCCCTCACGCAAGATGGCCTCTTCAATGTGGCGAGCCGACCACAGGCCGAAGGCCTCGAAGTCGTCGGCGTGCTCGGTCGCGCGGTAGAAGTTCACAGCCGGGACCTTGACGGCGCCTGGCACCAGTGGCTCGAATGGCTTGCGGTAGCCCTCCAACGAGGTGATCGTCAGTGCACCCAAGGTGGTGCCGTGGTAGGCGATGTCGCGGCTGATGACCTTGTAGCGGTCGGTGTCACCGCGAAGGCGGTGGTACTGGCGGGCCAGCTTCCAGGCACTCTCGTTGGCTTCGGCGCCACCGGTGGTGAAGAAGACGCGGTTCAGGTCGCCCGGGGCGATTGAGGCAATCTTCTCGGCCAGTTCAATGGCCTTCGGGTGGGCGTAGGTCCACAGTGGGAAGAACGTCATGTTCTCCATGGACTCGGCCGCGGCCTTGGCGAACTCGGGACGACCGTGTCCTAAGGCGTTTGTGAAGAGGCCGGAAATACCGTCGAAGTACTCCTTGCCGTTGACGTCGTAGACGCGCGTGCCCTCACCACGGACGATGATCGGGATTTCCCGGTTCTCGTCGTAGGCCCCCATGCGCGACATCTGCAACCAAAGGTTGCGACGTGCGCGCTCGGAGTAGGTGTGGCTGGCGTGATTGGTATCGGCAAATGCAATGCCGTCAGTAAAGACTTCGTCAATACTCATGTGGTTCCCCAAGCGTAGGTCTGCTTTGAAAGCTTCAAATACAGAAATGTTTCAACCTCGGTCACTCCAGGAATACTCCGGATGGAGTCATTCAAGAGGTGCACGAGTGCGTTGTCATCCAAGGCGATGACTTCGGCAATGATGTCGAAGGAACCCGCGGTCATAACCACGTAGTTCGCTTCTTTGATGGCGGCCACCTTGTCGGCGACCAAGCGAACGTCACCATGCACGCGGATCCCGACCAGTGCTTCACGGCCGTAGCCGAGTTGCAATGGGTCGGTGATCGCCACGATCTGCATGACGCCCGAATCCTTTAACCGCTGCACGCGGCGACGCACGCCAGCTTCGGAGAGACCCACTTCATCGGCAATTGCACCGTAGGGGCGACGACCATCTTGCTGAAGCAAGGTGATGATCTTCCGGTCAATCATGTCCAACACATTGGGTGCCGCCACCAGGTCCAGGTCGGAGGCCTCGACGCTCTTCAGGTGTTTTTTGGCTGGGTTGGTTGCTGACATTGGGTTTCTCCCGCCCGGTGGCTTGCGCCCCGTGACTGCGGATACTGACACTATAGCGGTATTTGACGCCGATATACGCACCCGTAGTGCCATATGGGGACTCTATCCCTCGCGAAACTTCGCACATGCCTTATGCCGTAAGGGTAAAGTGGGGTCGCTCACAGCACGACAATCGTGCGAATAAAGGGGGAAGTATGCGTCGTTTGGAAAACTTCATCGGGGGCGAATCAGTTGCGCCGAAGAGCGGTCGGTACGTGGAATTGATCGACCCCGCCACCGGTCTCCCGTTCGCCGAGATGCCCGTTTCGAACGAGGCCGACGTCGACGCCGCGGTCCAGGCCGCCGCCAAGGCCTTCGCTTCCTTCAAGCGCACGACTCCCTCGCAGCGTTCGCGCATGCTTAACCAAATTGCGGATGTGCTCGAAGCGAATCGCGACGCCATTATCGACGCCGAGACGCAGAACTGTGGCAAGCCCATCGCCGTGACCCTCGCCGAAGAGTTCCCGCCAATGCTCGACCAGATTCGCTTCTTCGCAAGCGCCGCTCGGTTGCTCGAAGGTCGTAGTGCGGGCGAGTACGTCGATGGAATGACGAGCTACGTTCGTCGCGAGCCCGTGGGTGTCTGCGCGGCCGTGACGCCGTGGAACTACCCAATGTTGATGGCCGTGTGGAAGTGGGCCCCCGCGATTGCCGCAGGCAACACCATGGTGCTGAAGCCATCGGACACCACGCCGGTGTCGACGGTCTTGATGGCGCAGCTGATGGCCCAGGTGCTTCCCGCTGGTGTTTTCAATGTTGTCTGCGGTGACCGCGAGACTGGCCGGGCACTGATTGAGCACCCCGTTCCCGCCATGGCGTCGATCACCGGTTCAGTCCGTGCCGGTATGCAGGTTGCCGAGTCGGCGTCCAAGACGCTCAAGCGTGTGCACCTCGAACTTGGCGGCAAGGCCCCTGTCGTGGTCTTCGACGACGTCGACATCGCGTCGGCCGTTGAGGCGATCGCCATCGGTGGCTACTTCAACGCTGGCCAGGACTGCACGGCAGCCACCCGTGTTATTTGCGACCAGCGCATCTACGGCGACTTTATCGACGCCCTCGCCGCCGTGGCGAACCGCACCGTCACTGGTCCTCGCGACAACGCCGACGCTTTGTTTGGACCGGTCAACAACGTGAACCAGTTCGAGCGTGTGACGGGCATCATCAACCGTCGCCCCAGTCACTCGACGTTGGCCGCCGGCGGCGTCCGCGTCGGCGACCAGGGGTTCTTCGTGGCCCCGACGGTCATTGCCGGTCTGCAGCAGAACGACGAAATGATTCAGGACGAAATCTTTGGTCCCGTCATCACGGTGCAGTCGTTTGACGGTGAGGCGCAGGCGCTCGAGTACGCCAACGGCGTGCAGTACGCACTGGCATCGTCGGTGTGGACGCAGGACCACGGTCGGGCCATGCGCTTCACCCGTGACCTCGACTTCGGGTGCGTGTGGGTGAATACGCACATCCCCATGGTTGCGGAGATGCCCCACGGTGGTTTCAAGAAGTCGGGCTACGGCAAGGATCTCTCGGTCTACGGATTTGAGGACTACACGCGCATTAAGCACGTGATGCACAACATCGCGGAGTAAGTTTCTCCTATGGCAACAGAGGACTGGGGCGTCGCGGGCCCCTTTGGCACGCCGGTACCGGCGTCTGAAGAGACGACGATGCTGCGGAGCGAGGAGTTAAATCTCTTCGACTCAACCACGGTCGCTATTGCATCGGTTGGCCCCGCCTACACGATTGCGGCAACGATGGCGCCGGTCTTCGTGATTGCCGGTGTCGGCATGGCGAGCCCCGCAGTGCTCATTGTCTCGTTCCTGCCGGTGCTCTTTATTGCGCTGTCCTACTTTCATCTCAATCGTCGTAACCCCAACTGTGGCGCGAGCTACTCGTGGCTGAGTGAAGTCGTTCACCCCAACATTGGTTGGATCAATGGCTGGGTCCAAATTTGGACGTCGGTGCTGTTCTGCACCACGGCACCGCTCCTCGCTGGCGGCTACACCCTGCAGTTTCTGCACTCGGCATTCAACGCGGTGTCGAACGCGGCTATTAATGATCCCGTCACGGTGGCCTGGGTTGCCGGATTTTGGCTGGTGGCGGTCACGCTGATTTGCATCTACGGGATTCGGTGGACGGCGAACGCCCAGTGGGTCATGGTCGCCATTGAATACGCCGCGGTCATTGTCTTCTCCATCGGCGGCATCATCAAGGTGGCGTTGCGCCACCCCGCGCACTCGGTGCCGTTCTCGATGGGGTGGCTGGATCCGTTCCACATCCACGGGGTGAGCGCACTGGCCCAAGGACTCGCACTGGGCGTCTTCTTTTTCTGGGGCTGGGACACCGCGGCCAATCTGAACGAAGAGTCCAAGGACGCCTCTCGCGTACCCGGCCGGGCCGGCCTGCTGTCGATGTGGCTTTTGCTCGTGATCTTCGTTTTGAACTTCGTCGCGGTGCAGATGCTCTGTGGCGGCACGGCAATTGCGAACCAGGGCACGGAAGTCCTGTTCTATTTTGGTCAGCAGTTCGCCGGACCGTGGGCGAGTTACGTGATGATCTTCGCTGTGTTGTCATCGACCATCGCCACCACGCAAACCACGGTGCTGCCGTCGGCGCGCATCACCCTCTCGATGGCTCGCGACGGGGTGTTCCCCCAGTTCTTTGGTCGGATTCACCCGAAGTACCAGACGCCCGCGTTGGGCACCATTGTGCTCGCGGGGGCCTCGCTCGTTGGTGTGCTGTTGTCGGTGCTGTCGTCGTCGGCGGGCAATGTGCTGAACAATCTCGTCAACAACATCGGTGTCCTCGTCGCCTTCTACTACGGCATCACCGGCCTGGCCTGTGCCTGGGCCTTCCGTCGGACGTTCGGACAGCGCTGGCGGGCCACGGTGTCGATGATCGTGATGCCCCTCGTCGGCGGCCTCTGCCTGCTCGGGGTCTGCTGGTTGGTCATTAAGTCCGGCGGCATGACCGCCTTGCCGGATGACATTGTCCTGCTCTCGAGCGTGCCGGCGTTGTACGTGACGAAGTACGTGACGAGGGGTCGTACGACCTTCTTCGCGCAGCGACCGGTGGCGTACAACTCACTCGAAGACTGACTAAGTTAGGAAAGTCAGCGCAGAAGAGAAAGTGTGATCAACGATGATCATCGGCGTACCGAAGGAAGTAAAAAAAGACGAGCACCGCGTGGCTATTACGCCCGCCGGCGTTCGCGAACTCACCTCGCAGGGCCACCGAGTTCTGATTGAAGGTGGCGCTGGTGTCGGCTCATCAATTCTCGACGAGGCCTACGTCGCCAACGGCGCCACCATGATTCCGTCAGCCGATGACGTCTGGGCTGAAGCCGACCTCGTTCTCAAGGTGAAGGAGCCCGTGGCGGAGGAGTACCACCGCTTGTCAGCTCGTCCGAAGCAGACGCTCTTCACCTACCTCCACCTCGCCGCGTCGCGTGAATGCACCGACGCGCTGGTCGCTGCGAACAACGTGGCCATCGCGTACGAGACCGTTCGTCTCCGTGACAACTCGCTGCCGCTGCTCACGCCAATGAGTGAGGTCGCCGGTCGCATGGCTCCATTGATGGGCGCGCATCACCTCATGCGCCCTGGCGGTGGCCACGGCACCCTGATCGCCGGCGTGCCCGGTGTGAAGCCAGCGAACGTCGTCGTGATTGGCGCCGGCGTCGCCGGTATGGCGGCCGCCAGCATGGCGGTCGGCCTGCACGCCAACGTCACCATTCTCGACCGCAACCTCGAGCGTCTGCGTCAGGTTGACCAGCACTTCAACGGCGCGGTGAACACGGTGGCCTCCACCGTGCTGAGCCTCGAAGAGGCCTGCCTCGACGCCGACATTGTGATCGGTGCCGTGCTGGTGGTTGGCGCGAAGGCGCCGAAGCTGGTGTCCAACGATCTCGTCGCGCGGATGCGCCCAGGTTCGGTTTTGGTCGACATCTCGGTTGACCAGGGTGGTTGCTTTGAGGCCACTCGGGCGACGACGCACTCGGACCCTGTGTTCGAAGTGAACGGCTCTATTTTCTACTGCGTCGCCAACATGCCCGGTGCGGTTCCCGCGACGTCTACACAGGCGTTGGCCAACGCCACCTTGCCCTACGCCGTCGAGCTCGCTCGACTGGGGTGGCGTGAGGCCGTTGTGGCCGACGACGCGCTGGCCGAAGGTGTGAACATCGTCAACGGTGCCGTGACCTACGGCCCCGTGGCGGAGGCGCTCGGCCTGCCCTTCACCCCGTTGCGCTCGCTGCTCTAAGACCGACCGACCCAGGGGCAGTGGCGACAGCCATTGCCGCAACACGACCCTCGCTCGAGGTGCGCGGTCACCGTGAGTACCACGAGTCGCGTCGACGGATCGAAGTAGTAACGACGCCCTTCCGCCACGGCCTCATTGTGGGCACTCATAATCGCCGCGAAGTCCGGCCGGTCGGGGTTGAGCCGAGTGGGGTGCGGAATGTGGGTCATGCGTCGGTTGTGAGGAAGACGACTTTGCCGATCTTGCCAGGTTGCGCGAAAAAGGCGTAGGCCTCATTTGCTTCGGACAGGGGGAAGGTGGCAGCGATGGGCACCGCGAGTTCGCCGCGCGTCCAGGCGGGACCAAGCGCCGCCGTGACCTCAGCGGTGATGCGCGATTTTTCGTCGCGCGAGCGTGCCCGCAGCGTCGACGCCATGAGGCGAGCACGAGTGGTCATAAGGAGACGCAGGTCGAGTGACACGGTGGCCCCGCCGCCGACACCAATCACCACCACGCGAGCGAAGGGGGCCAGTCGGTGAAGGGCGTGATTCAAATGCGCCGCGCCAACCAGCTCGAGCACTACGTCAACAGGCGCAATCTGATCAATCTCCTCGAGTGACACCACGACATCGGCACCCAGCTCACGGAGCGTATCGGCGTGCTCGAGGTGGCGGGTGACGGCAGTGACGTGGGCGCCTCGCAAGCGGGCAATCTGCAGTGCGGCCGTTCCTACACCGCCCGACGCACCAGAAATCAAGACGCGCTCACCGGCTCGCAGATCGGCCTGCGTCACCAGGGCGTCGTAGGCGGTGACGAAGGCTTCCGCGAAGCCACCCGCTTCGACCCACGAGACCGAGTCGGGAACGGGGATGAGATGCGTGGCCGGCACGATGGCGTGGGTTGCCTGGCCACCACCGCCCACAATTGCGCAGACCCGCTGGCCGACCCACGCTGAGTCAACGCCTGCGCCAACTGCGGTCACAACACCGGCGAGCTCCAGCCCGGGAATGTCCTGTGGCCAGCCGGTGGGGGCGGGGTAGATGCCCTGACGCTGCAACAAATCAGCCGCATTGAGGCCGGCGGCGTGCACTTCGACCAGGGCGTCGTGGTCGCCGGGGGTGGGCGTGGGGCGGGTGTCCAGGCTGAAGTCGGGGCCGGAAAGGACCAGGGCGTTCATGGTGCCACCCTAAAGGTATCGTTTGCCGAAGTGGCGGGTAAGTTGAGGCCATGAGTCTCTACAGCATCCCCTTGACCACCCTGCAAGGCGAGGCCACCTCGCTCGCCGCATTCGAAGGCGAGACGGTGTTGATCGTCAACGTGGCCTCTAAGTGCGGCCTGACCCCGCAGTACGAAGGCCTTGAGGCACTGCAGCGCACCTACGGGTCGCGCGGCTTCTCGGTGGTCGGCTTTCCCTGCAACCAGTTCATGGGCCAGGAGCCGGGCAGTGCTGAAGAGATTCTGGAATTCTGCTCCACGACCTACGGCGTGAGCTTTCCCCTCTTCGAAAAGATTGACGTGAATGGTGAGAACCGTCACCCCATCTACGCCGAACTGTGCGAGGTCGCCGACGCCGAGGGCTACACCGGCGACATTCGCTGGAACTTCGAAAAGTTTTTGGTGAGCCCCGACGGTCTCATTCAGCGCTTTGCGCCTCAGGTCACGCCCGAGGACCCCGCATTGGTCGAGGCCATTGAGGGCTTCGTTCGCTAAGCGAACCCTCGCTCCATCTGCACCACGGTGGGGCGAAAGCCCATAGAGGTCCAAAACGCTTCGGCCGTGCGGTTGAGTGCGCGATAGCGGACGTCGACGGTCGTCGCCCTCCCATCGTCAACGACTGAGAGTGCGTGCAGGACCATGGCCCGTCCGAGTCCCCGCCCCTGGTACCCAGCCGCGATTGCAACTTCAGACAGTTGGAGAGAGTGTGGCAGTGTCCCTCGGAGTTCAGGGGCTTCGAAGAGCGCGCACTGTCCGACAATGACACCGTCAACCTCGAAGACGAAGAAGGTCATGTCGGGATCGGTGATGAGATCGACGAGTTCGCGTCGAATGACAGCGCTGTTGCCACTGTGACCGGACGCTGCGTTGCCCTGGGCGGCGTCGATAAGGGCATCGAGGGCAATGACCAGCTCGATGTCCTCGAGTGTCGCGCGTCGAAGAATGCCCGGTGTGGGGGAGGGCCGAAGTGAGGCGCGCTCGACTGTGGCCCGGTAGCTAAGGGGTGCGTATCCGCGTCGTGCCCAGAGCGACGCCTCGGCACAGGGCACCCAGACGACGTGACGGGTTGCGCCGGCGGTTCGCCATTCGCCGAAGGCGTGCGTGAGCAGTTCGTCGAGATGGTCGGCCTCGGCCAGCGACCAGCCATCAAGCCCCGTCCACGATGTCATCGACTCGCCGGGTGCGGCGAAAAGATTGCCGTACAGGTGCGAGACGACGGTGTCACCATTGCGGATAGCCCACGTAGGCCAGTGAGCGCTGGCGAAGTCACGGGCTAATTGGTCGACGTCAACGTCACCGGCAATGAAGGGATCGCTCGCCGCTCTGGCATTGAGCGCGTGCGTCGCTGCTTGAGCGAGGTGGTGCGATGCCTGTCCGGGGTCGACGCGGTGCACCTCAGCCATAGGAGGCACTCTAGGGGTGTGTGAGACTAGGAGCATGACAGTTCGCGCAACCCTCTTTGACATGGATGGACTCCTCATCAATTCCGAGCTCTTCTGGCACGAAGCGGAACTGGAGATTTTCGGCTCGCTGGGGGTGCCCGAGGCGGTGCTCAACGAGCGCAGCACGAAGGGCGTCTTCGTGGCCGAAGTGGTGCGGCACTGGCGCGCCATCTACCCCTGGACTGGCCCGTCGAATGAGGACGTCGTCCAGCAGATTTTGAATCGCGTCGGCGAGCTGATTGAGGAAAAGGGTGCCATGCTGCCAGGTGCTGAGCGCGCCGTGGCAATGGCTTCGGCCCGTGGGCCGGTCGCGTTGGCGAGCTCGACACCCCTATGGCTCATCCAGCGAAACCTCGCCCACTTCGGGATTACCGATCTCTTCGCGACCGTGAACTCGGCCGAATTCGAAACGCACGGCAAGCCTCACCCCGCGGTCTTCCTATCGGCAGCGGCGTCGGTGCACACCGCACCAACGGAGTGCCTGGTCTTTGAAGATGCGGCCGCCGGTGTGATTGCCGCCAAGGCCGGCCGAATGAAGGTGGTGGCCGTACCAATGGCTTCCGACAAGGACCAGCCAGCCTTCGCGTTGGCCGACTTGGTGCTCAACTCGCTCGAGGAACTCACCGAAGCCTGGATGGATGAGGCCTTTGGTCTCTAGCGGTCCGAGCCGTTAGTACGCTTAGACGAGAACGTTTTAAAGGAGACCCGTGTTTCGCCCCGTCAGCGCCGATCTGGATTTTGTAGCTATCGAGGAGACCCAGCTCGCCCGTTGGCAGGAGCACGACGTCTTTGCCCGCACCCTGAAGGAGCGGGAGGGGGCCGAACCCTGGATTTTCTACGAAGGCCCACCCACCGCGAACGGTATGCCCGGCCTACACCACGTCTGGGCCCGCGTCTACAAGGACCTCTTCTGTCGCTACCAGACCATGCAGGGTCACTACGTCGCTCGTCGTGCCGGCTGGGACACCCACGGACTCCCCGTCGAGGTACAGGTTGAGAAGCAGCTGGGTATTTCCGGCAAGAAGGCCATTGAAGAACAGGTTGGCATCACCGAGTTCACACGACTCTGCCGTGAGTCGGTCCAGACCTACGTCGGTGAATTCGAGCGCTTGACCACCCGTATCGGTTATTGGACCGACATGGAGCACGCCTATTACACCTACCACCCCTCCTACGTGGAGTCGGTGTGGTGGCAGCTGCAGCAGCTCTTTGATCGCGGTCTGCTGTACGAAGACCTCAAGGTCGTGCCCTACTGCCCACGCTGCGGTACCGCACTTTCGAGTCACGAACTGGGCCAGCCCGGTGTCTACACCGACGAAGTCGACGAAAGCGCCTACGTGCGTCTCGCGATCACCGACGCTGACGCTCACCCCGGTCTGCGTGGTGCGACCCACCTCGCAGTCTGGACGACGACGCCGTGGACGCTCCTGTCCAACGTCGCCGTGGCCGTCAACCCCGAGATCACGTACGCCGTGGTCAACGGCACTGTGGTGGCCGAAGCACTGATGGAGCAGCTCTTTGGCGAGGGCACGAAAGCCGACGCCACGATGCTCGGGGCCGACTTGCTGGGTGTGCACTACGCCCGCCCGTTCGATGACGTCGACCTGCCGGAAGGCGTGGACGCCTGTTTCGTGGTCGGCGCCGACTACGTGACGACCGATGACGGTACCGGACTGGTGCACCAGTCGCCGGCCTTCGGTGAGATTGACCGCGTTGTCGCACGTCAGAACAACCTGCCCACGATCAACCCGGTGGGACCCGATGGTTGCTTCACCGCGGCCGTGTCGTGGCTTGAAGGCCGTGCGGTACGCGAGGCCAACAGCGACATCAACAACGAGCTCGAACGTCGCGGCCTGTTGATCAAGCGCCTCGACTACAGCCACTCCCTGCCGCACTGCTGGCGCTGCAGCACCGTCTTGATTTACTGGGGTAAGCCGTCGTGGTACGTCGCGACCAGCCAATTCAAAGAAAAGATGATGGCCGAAAACGCCACCATCGACTGGCACCCTGGTCACATTCGCGATGGCCGATTCGGTGAATGGCTGGCCAACAACGTGGACTGGGCGCTGTCGCGTGACCGCTTCTGGGGCACACCACTTCCAATCTGGCGATGCCCTGACAACCACCTGACCTGCGTGGGCTCGCGGGCCGAGCTCTCGGAGCTGACGGGACGCGACCTTTCCGACATCGACCCGCACCGCCCAACCATCGACGAGATTCTGGTGCCGTGCCGTACCTGTGGTCAGGAAGCGCGCCGTGTGGAACCTGTTATCGACGCGTGGTTTGACTCGGGTGCCATGCCGGCCGCGCAGGTGGGCTATCCCCACGTTCCGGGTAGCGAGCAGGCGATGCAGTTCCCCGCGCAGTTGGTCGTGGAAGCCATTGACCAGACCCGTGGGTGGTTCTACTCCCTGCTGGCCGTGAACACACTGGTGTTTGGTGCCACGCCGTACCAGCACGTCCTTTGCCTCGGTCACATTGTTGACGAGAACGGCAAGAAGATGAGTAAGTCCCAGGGCAACGTCATTGACCCGTGGGAAGTGCTCAACACCCGTGGCGCTGACGCCCTGCGGTGGTGGATGTTCTCGCAAGGATCCCCGTGGACGTCGACGCGCGCCAGCTTGGCCGCCATTGACGCGTCACTGCGCGACACGCTGGCGACGTTGTGGAACACGTTTAGCTTCTTCACGACCTACGCCTCGTTGAACGAGTTTGATCCCCGCGACCCCGAGATCCCCGCGCCACAAGACCGCACGGCGATTGACCGCTGGATTCTTTCGCGCCTCGAAGCCGTGACGGTAGCGATGACGGCCGCCCTCGACGGCTACGAGCCGCTGAGCGGCACCGACGCACTGTCCGAACTGATCGACGACCTGTCGAACTGGTACGTCCGTCGTTCGCGCCGCCGCTTCTGGCGCACGGACCCCTCGATGCCCCGTTCCGACTCCTTGGCCGCACAGGCGACACTCCTCGAGGTTCTGCAGCGCATCACGTTGCTGCTGGCGCCGCTGTGCCCCTTCATCGCCGAGCGCCTCTACGCCGAGCTCTTCGACGTCGCGGAGAGCGACTCGGTGCACCTGGCGTTGTGGCCGACCGGTAACCCCGCCCTGCGCGACGAGGCCCTCGAAGCGTCAATGGACGTGGCTCGTCGACTCACCTCGCTGGGCCGTGCCGCTCGCGCCGAAGCCGGCGTCAAGGTGCGTCAGCCCCTGGCGCGCGCACTGGTCTTCATTGCCGCCGGCGACGTAACCCCGCCGCCGGGCATTGTCGAAGATGAGCTCAATGTCGACACGCTGGAATACGGCACCGAACTGGCTGACGTGCTCAGCTTCGAGTTGGTACCCAACTTCCGTGCCGTTGGACCACGACTCGGCGAAGCAGTCAAGGAACTGAAGCCGGCGCTGGCCGCGCTCGACTCCGTTGCCGCCGCGAGCGCACTCGAGGCTGGGGGCACGGTGTCAATCACCTTGTCGACCGGTGTCTTCGAGCTGTCGAGTGACGACTTGGAACTTCGCGTCAAGAGTCAGGGTGGTTTTGCGGTCTCGCGTGAAGGCGCCGAAGTCATTGCACTCGACCTCGAACTCAACGACGAACTTCGCAAGCGTGGCTACCTGCGTGATGTTGTTCGCCAAGTGCAGGATCTACGCAAGACGACTGGTCTTGACGTGTCCGACCGCATTGTGCTGCACCTGACGGGACTCGATGACCTGAGCGACTGGTTCGACGTGTTGGCGAGCGAAGTACTCGCGAGCGACGTTGTCATTGGTGCCGGGACGGGGGAGCCGACAGCGCTCGACATCGACGACGAGCGCGTGGCGTTCGCCTGGATCGCGAAGGCCTAGTTAGTCCTGCAGCTTCGCGAGGAGCGTGGTGAGCTGCTGGCGTTCGTCGCAGCTCAACCGCTGTCCGAGGTGGGCGTCGAGGTAGGAGAGGTGCACGCTGAGGGCCTCATCGAGTTTGGCGTTGCCCGCTGGCGTAATGGCGACATGAATCGCACGGCGATCGTCGGGGCAGTGCTGACGGGTAACGAAGCCCGCTTCTTCGAGGCGGTCGATGAGTCGGGTGGTGCCGCCCGTAGAGAGCACGACGGCGTCGGCGATCTCGGTCATCTTGAGGCGGCCCTCGTGGGACTGGCGCAGTTGCATGAGTACCTCAAACCAGGCCAGAGAGATATCGCAGGATTCCTCCAACACGGTGGTGAACGAACGTGCCATGCGGGCGTTGGTGTCGAGGAGAAGCGCGAAGAGCTGAACACGTTCGTCGGTGGTGGGGCAGATGGGCTTCGTTACCGCCATGTGACGTTCCTCCAAAATAATTGTGAGTGCAATTATTGTTTGACAAGATGTTGCGTAAGCAACTATAGTCGATACCAGCACAGATGTGCGCCTTTATTTCAAGGAGAAACAATGAGTAACTTCCCTACCCCCGGTGTGTACAACATCGACACCACCCACTCGAGCCTGAGCTTCATCGTTCGCCACCTCCTGGTGTCGAAGGTCCGCGGTGGCTTCACTGAGTTCGAGGGCACCATCACCGTTGGTGACACCCCCGAGACCTCGTCGGTCAGCGTGACCGCTCAGGCCGCAAGCTTCAGCACCAACAACGCTGACCGCGACAACCACGTCAAGTCGGCTGACTTCCTCGAGGTTGAGGCCAACCCCACCCTGACCTTCAACTCGACCTCGCTGACCGCCAAGGGTGGCAACGAGTACGCGCTCGTGGGCGACCTGACCATCAAGGGTGTCACCAAGTCCGTGACCTTCGACGTTGAGTTCAACGGCCAGGGCGAGCACGCCTACGCGCAGTACTTCTCGAGCGTGATCGGTTTCGAGGCCAAGGCCACCATCGACCGCCGCGACTTCAACGTCAACGTTGGCGCGAACGAAATCACTGACTCCGTCGTGAGCCACAAGATTGACCTCGTTCTCGAGGTTGAGGCCACGCTTCCCGCCGCTCAGGCCTAAGTGTTGTTCTGATGCGCGGGTGCACCACGTGGTGCGCCCGCGCATCGTACGCTTACCGTTATGGCTTCCTCCTCATCACGTCGTGGACCTAAGTCCACCATCGGCGTTCTCGGCGCCCTGGCCGCACTGTTGTCGGTGTGGCTCCTGGCGCTGAAGCGCCGCAAGTAGCACCGCTTCTTTCGGCAGCTACCACCGGTAGCCTGTCCCAATGGCATCTGCGTCGTTCGCCCCACTCCGGCACCGCAGTTTCGCCTTGGCCCTTAGCGCCAATTTCATCTCCTCGACCGGATCGTGGATGCAGTCGGTGGCGCTGGGCATTTACCTCACCCTGACCACTCACAATGCCCTCTGGTTGGGCCTCTTGACCCTCTCGGCCTGGCTGCCCGCCATCATCGGCTCACCGATCGGTGGCGTGATGGCCGATCGGATGCGGCGCGAGCGCTGGATCCAGATCAACAACTTGCTGCAGGCCGCCGCGGCCATTGCCCTGGCGGTCGCCGAACTTACCCACCACCTCTCGCCACTGGTGGCGTGCCTCCTCGCCATCTTCGAGGGGCTCTGTGGCTCGGCGTCGTGGGCCGCGTGGCAGTCGCTCCTGCGCGATCTGGTGGACAAAGACGAAGTGCTGTCCGCCGTATCACTGTCGTCAGCCCAGTTCAACTTGGGCCGCATCATTGGGCCAGTGTTTGCCGCCGGTCTGCTGGCCATTGGGAACCCCGGCTGGTGCTTCGTCGCAAATGCCCTGAGCTACATCGTGGTCGTGGTGGGCTTTTCCTTCGTGCACTCGCCGGAGCGCCACGTGACGCCGAGCGCCTTTACGCCGATTGCCGACACCATTGCCGGTGCCCGCGCCGGTTGGGCGGCCCGTGGGGCACGTAATGGCATCGTCATGGTGGGCGTCGTGGGCATTGTGATCAGTCCCTTCATTACCTTGGTGCCCGCCATGGGAATCGACGTGCTTCACGCCGGAAAAATTGGCGTCTCCTGGATGGTCACCGCCCAAGGTGTTGGTGCGGTTCTTGGCGCGCTGGTCCTGCCCGCCCTGGCGAAGCGCACCTCACGACTCGGGGTACTGCAGGGATCGCTCGTGGTCGCCGCGGTGTCAGAAGGTCTCTACGCCTATGCCCCTAACCTGGCGTGTTCGGTGGCCGCACTGACCATTCTTGGTGGTGCCTACGTCGGCTGCATGACCGGTCTCAACACGGTGGTGCAGATTCACGCCCCCGAGCGCGAGCGATCGCGGGTGTTGTCCCTCTACGTCTTGTCCTTGTCGGTGTTTTATCCGATTGGTGCCGTGTTTCAGGCCGACCTGGCCCACCACGTCGGTGTGCGCATCGTCAGCGTGCTGGCCGCGGCCGTGTTCTTGGCCCTGCTCGCGGTGATGACCGTATGGCGACCTCAGTGGTGGCACGACATGGGCGTGCCCCGCTCGGACGCCGAGGTGTTGGTGGCAGACTAGGGCTATGACCTTTACTGCCATCAATCCCGCCACCGGTGTCGTGATTGCGGAGTACCCGCACCACGACGATGCCTACATCGACGCCGCCCTCGGCTGGGCCTTCGACGCCTTCCAGATCTGGAAGCGCACCCCCATTGAGGAGCGTGCGCTGCTCATGAACCGCGCGGCCGAACTGCTCGAGAGTGAAATTCCGGCGGCCGCCGAATTAATGACCAACGAGATGGGCAAGACCTTCGCCGCAGCCAAGGGCGAGGCCTCGAAGTGTGCGCTGACCATGCGCTACTACGCCGAGCACGCCGCGTCGATGCTGGCCACCGATCCGGTGGTGACGAAGGCCTCGCGCAGTGGTATCCGCTACGAACCGCTCGGACCACTCCTCGCCATCATGCCGTGGAACTTCCCGCTGTGGCAGATCATTCGCGTCGCAGTGCCGAACCTGATGGCCGGGAACCCGATCGTGCTGAAGCACTCGTCCAGTGTCCCTGGGTGCGCCGAGTACGTCGAGGGCATCTTCACTCGCGCCGGTTTCCCCAAGGGGCTGTTCGTCAACCTCTTCGTGGAGTCCAGCCGGATCGAGCCCATCATCGCCGACCACCGCATCGCCGCCGTCACCGTGACGGGTTCGGAGCGGGCCGGTCGCTCGGTGGCCGCACTCGCTGGTAAGCACCTGAAGAAGGTCGTTCTTGAGCTCGGTGGCTCCGACCCCTTCATCGTCGCCAAGTCGGCCGACCTCGATCACACGATTCCGCTCGCCGTGACGGCCCGTTTACAGAACAACGGTCAGGCCTGCATCTGCGCCAAGCGGTTCATCGTGGTCAAGGACATCGCCGAGGAGTTCACGCGTCGCTTCGCCGCCGCCATGGCCGAGGCGCCCACGGGCGACCCCATGCAGCCGGTGACGGTGCTTGGGCCACTCGCGAACCAGGCTCAGTTTGACACCTTGACGGCGCAGGTCGCTGACTCAGTCGCGGCTGGTGCCGTCGCCGTTGTTGGTGGCGCGCCCCTCGACGGGCCGGGCTACTACTACCCACCGACCGTACTGACCAACGTGCCGGCCTCGTCACCCGCTGGCTGCGAGGAGCTCTTTGGTCCCGTGGCCGTGGTGCACGTGGCCGAGGACCTCGACGACGCCATCCGCATCGCCAACGACACGCCGTGGGGGCTGTCGGGCTCGGTCTGGGCGACCGACCAAGACGAGATCGATCGGGCCATCGAAGGCCTCGACGTCGGTATCGTCTTCGCGAACGCGGTGGTGGCCTCGATGAACGAGTTGCCCTTCGGCGGCGTCAAGGCATCAGGCTTCGGACGTGAGTTGGGAGTCTCGGGTATCCGCGAGTTCACCAACGTCAAGTCCTTCTACGTCGCGTGAGCGAGTTCTACTTCGACCACGCCGCCTCCGCGCCGCGTCGCCCCGAGGTGACCGAGGCGATGGCGCCGTGGATGAACGGGGTAGTGGGGAATCCCTCCGGCACCCACCGTGCCGCCCGCCTTGCGCGCAAAGCGGTGGAAGACGCCCGCGACGACATCGCCGCTTTAACGGGTGCCCGTGCGACCAACGTGGTCTTCACCGCTGGTGGCACCGAGTCGTGCACCCTGGCCATTGCGGGCGCGGTGCGCTCGCACCGCCGCAGCCACGAACGCAGCCGCATTGTGCTGTCGCCCATCGAACACCACGCCGTGACGGACGCGGCCGCCATGATTGCGGCCCAACTCCCCGACGTGACGGTGTCGACCCTGCGGGTTGACAGCGACGGCATCGTCGATCTCGCCAGCCTGGAACAGGCACTGCAGGAGCCGGATGTCGCACTGGTTTCAGTGATGGCGGCTAACAACGAAACTGGCGTCGTCCAGCCGATTGAATCAATTGCGTCGATGGCGAGCTCAGCCGGGGTGCGAAGCCACAGTGACGTTGTGGCCGCTGCGCCGTGGCTCGACCTGCGTCCGTATGGCGCGATGGTGGACCTGCTGTCGCTGTGCGCGCACAAAATTGGTGGCCCCGTCAACGCGGGCGCACTGGTGCTGCGCGAGGACATGGTCCTCGACGCGCTGAGCCCCGGTGGGGGGCAAGAAAAAGGCCGTCGTGGTGGCACGGTCGACGTCGCCGCCGCGGTGGGGCTCGCGACCGCGCTCCGACTGGCCGACAACGAACGCCGTGAGGTTAATAAGCGCGTGACCGCGCTGCGGGACGACCTTGCGTCACGACTGTCACTGATTCCCGGTGCCGTCATCACCGCGGCCTCGGCGGTGCGTCTGCCCGGCACGGTGCACGTGACTTTTACCGGCGTCGCTAGTGACGAACTGATGTTTCTGCTCGACCAGGCCGGGGTCTACGCCTCGGCGGCCGCGTCGTGTTCGAGTGGTGCCGTGAGCACCAGTCATGTCCTCAATGCCATGGGCGTGGCACCCGAACGGGCGCGCGGCTCGCTGCGTCTGTCCTTCGGTGCCGAGACCACCAGCGACGACATTGCGGCCGTGGCGGCCATTGTGACCAACGTGGTGGCGACGCTTCGGGGCGAGTCATAGCGTCACGGTGAACTGGCAGACTGGGAGCATGAAGGTTCTGGTCGCAATGAGTGGAGGGGTGGACTCCTCGGTCGCTGCCGCCCTGCTCAAGGAGGCCGGCCACGATGTAGTCGGCGCCACCTTGAAGCTCTGGGGTGGTGCGTCGGACTCGGGGTGCTGCTCAGTCTCCGACGTCGACGACGCCCGCCGCGTGGCGCAACTCCTGGGCATTGACCACCACGTCTTCAACTACACCGAAGAGTTTGACCGCCACGTCGTTGCCCCGTTCGTTGCCGGCTACGCCGCCGGCACTTCGCCCAATCCCTGCATTGAGTGCAACCGTCACATCAAATTCGATCTGCTCTTCGAACGCGCGGAGCGTCTCGGGTTTGACGCCGTGGCCACGGGCCACCACGCCCAGGTGGTGCCGAGTCCGCAGGGGCCGCGCTTAGAGCGAGGCGCCGACCCCGCCAAGGACCAGTCCTACGTGCTGGGCTACCTAACCGGAGACCAGCTGGCGAAGTTGCTGCTTCCCATCGGACATCTCAACAAGAGTGACGTACGGGCCCACGCCCAACGAATTGGCCTGCGCACGTGGGACAAGCCGGACTCCCAGGACGTCTGCTTCATCGAAGCATCCAGTGGCCGCGAGGCCTTCCTACGCTCGCGGATCGACCTCACCACGGCCGAACTCGTTGACATGCGCTCCGGTGCCGTGATCGGCACCACGGAGGCGGCGGAACTGATGACCGTGGGGCAGCGCAAGGGCGTTTTGCCCGATCGGCACGGTGAAAAGCGCTTCGTGTCGCGGGTGGAACTCGGGGCGCGACGCGTGCACGTGGGTCGCCTCGAAGACATCGTGACGACCGACATTCGACTTGACGCCAGCACCGTGACCTTTGCCCGCGAGCCCCTGCCGTCGGGGCAGCCCGTGCTCGTTCAGTGCAGCGCCCACGGCACGCCACTGGCCGGCCGACTGTTTCACGATGAGGAGTGGCACATCATCCTCGACGAGCCCGCGCGACCGGTCGCGGCGGGACAGAGCACGGTCTTCTACAACGTGGACGAGCCCTCGGTGGTTGAGGGCGCGGCCATAGTGGCCCAATGACGTCACCCCGTGAACGCCACGCGGCCCTGACCGCGGCCATTGCCGAGCACAACGTCGCCTATTTCCAGGACGACGCCCCTCTGATTCCCGACGCCGACTACGACGCATTGGTCCGCGAACGACGCGCCCTCGAAGAGGAGTACCCCGACCTTCACGATCTCTCCAGTGACGTGGTCGGCGCTCCCGCCGCCGCTGTTTTCTCGCCGGTGACCCACGCCGAGCCAATGTTGAGCCTTGACAACGTCTTCGACGAGGATGAACTGCGGGCCTGGAGTGAGCGTGCCGAACGCGGCCTCGAGGGCACGAACCTTCGCTACTCAGTCGAGCCGAAAATTGACGGGCTGGCCCTCTCGATCACCTACCGTGACGGCGAGCTGGTGCAGGCCGCCACCCGCGGCGACGGCCGCGTCGGTGAAGACGTGACGGAGAACGTCCGCACGATTGCCAACGTGCCCGCCTACCTCGGCATGGTCCCCGGACGCATTGAAGTGCGCGGTGAGGTGTATCTCGCCAAGGCCGACTTCGAAGCGCTCAACGAGGCCCAGCGCGCCAAGGGCGGCAAGATCTTCGCCAATCCTCGTAACGGTGCGGCCGGGTCACTGCGGCAGAAGGATCCCGCCGTGACGCGGGAACGCCCACTCTCGTTCTTGGCGTACCAGCTAGTGGATGTCGACGGCACTGTGTCGATGACAACCCACGCGGCAATGCTGGCGCAACTGCGCGACTGGGGCTTTTCAACGGCCCCCGAAACACGCTCGGTTGATGGTCGCGACGCGATGGTGGCCGCCGCGACCTGGTTTGAAGAGCATCGCCACGACCTGCCCTACGACATCGACGGTACCGTTATCAAGGTTGACGACCTGGCCCTGCGGGCCACGATGGGGTCGACCAGCCGCGCCCCCCGCTGGGCGATTGCCCGAAAGTTCCCGCCGGAGGAGCGCACCACCACGCTGCTGGCCATTGAAGTCTCTATTGGTCGCACTGGGCGGGCGACGCCCTACGCCGTCCTGGAGCCGGTCGTGGTTGCTGGTTCACGGGTGGCCATGGCCACCCTGCACAACGAGGACCAGGTCCGCGAAAAGGATGTTCGCCCCGGCGACACCGTCATCGTGCGCAAGGCGGGCGACGTCATCCCTGAAATTGTGGGCGCCGTGCTACGAACGGACGGGCCACGAGGCGAACCGTGGGTCTTTCCGACCGAGTGCCCTGAGTGCGGCGGCGTACTGGCGCGCGTTGGCGACGAGTCCGATACCTACTGCATGAACGCGGCGTGCCCCGCGCAGCAGCTCCAGAAAATCGTGCACTTCGCTTCGCGCGGCGCGCTGGACATTGAAGGACTGGGCGAACAGCGGGTGGGTCAATTACTCAGTGAAGGCTTGATTACCGACGTCGCCGACCTCTTTGGGCTAAACGAAGAGAATCTGCTCACACTCGAGGGCTTCGCGGAGATCTCCGCGAAGGGTCTGATTGACGCTATTGCCGCGGTGCGCACCGCACCGCTCAGCCGGGTGCTGGTGGGTCTTGGTATTCGTCATGTCGGTCCCGTGGCCGCGCGCGAACTGGCGCGGGCGTTCGGGAGCTACGCCGCACTGGCCGAAGCGCCACTCGAGGCGATCGAGGCCATTGATGGCATTGGGCCGGTGATCGCGCAGTCGGTGTACGAGTACGTGCGCGACGCCGACACGCGAGTGCGCATCGAGACCATGCTTCGCTACGGCGTCACCTTGACTGAACCAGTCGACGATGTGGTGGTGGAACAGACGTTGGCCGGCAAAGCTGTGGTCGTGACCGGCAGTGTTGAGGGGTACTCCCGTGACGAAGCGGCTGCCGCCATTGTGGCGCGCGGCGGCACGTGCCCGGGCTCGGTCTCGGCGAAGACCTTCGCGGTGATCGTGGGCGAGGCGCCCGGCATGAACAAAGTGACCAAGGCCCGTGAGGTCGGCGTTCCCCTGATGAGCGCGGCCTTCTTTGAAGAATTTCTCGCAACGGGCGTGGTGTCGGCTACCCTCGAGTAAGGCGAGAATCGAGAAGTAAGAGGGTTTATGCAGTCAGCTTCGTTTTCTCCTGGCCACGTGTTCGCCGGTCGGTTCCGTGTCGACGAGGTCATTGGCGTCGGGCACACCACGCAGGTTTACCTCGCCTTTGACGAGTCGCTCAACCGCCCCGTGGTAGTCAAGTGCCTCACCGACGAACTCGAGAGCTACGACGACATTCGCCGTCGCTTCCAGTCGCGCATCGTGACCACCTCTGGGCTGCATCACCCCCACCTCGCCCGCGTGTTTGATGGTGGGCAGGAGAGCGGCCGCATTTTCATGGTCGCCGAGTACTTGCCTGGCGGATCACTCGAAGACGAACTGTCACGTGGTCTCGTGCTGCCACCGGAGGAAGTGGCCCGCCTGGGTCGCGACTTGGCATCGGGTCTCGCGGTGCTTCACGAGAACGGGCTCGTGCATGGCGAGATCACGCCGTCCAAGGTGCTCTTTGACGGCGAGCGTATGGTGCGTCTCTCCGACGTGGCTTCGGCTGGCCTCGGTGTCGCCTTTCGCTCCTACGTCACCGGCGAGGACGTTCGTTACTTCAGCCCCGAACAGGCCCGCGGGGAAATCGCCACGGCCGAGAGCGACGTCTACGCCCTCGCGCTCATTTTGTTCGAGGTCGCCACGGGGCAACGTCCCTTTGACGGCCACAGTGCCGAGGCCACCTTGCGCACCCGTGCCCACCAGCCCCTTCCCGCGCGTCCCGAGCTCGGCACGCTGGACATGCTGCTGGCCCTCGCCTCGATTCCGGACCCCACCGTCCGACTGACCGCGGCGCAGTTCGCCGAGCGGCTCTCAGCAGTCGTGCTTGACGGCAACGACTTCGTGTTGCCCGACATGACGCCTCCGCCGTTGCTGTCCGCTTTTGCGCCCGTCGAACGACGGACCTCGGTGGGGTTCCAGGCACCTTCCGCGGAAGACATTGTGGGGGCCCCGGCCACCTCGCCCGAACCCTCGTCGCTCTACGACGATGAGCCGGCCGCGCCAATTGTCTTTCTGCCGACGTCGACCGCGCGCCGTCGCCGTCGCCCCGCCTTCCTCGTGGCGGCCGTTGCGCTCGTGGTACTCGTGGCCGCCGGCGCTGGTGCCTACGTCATGGGCTACTTCTCCTCGACCCACCAACTGCCATCGCTCGTGGGCTTGACCCTGGCCGACGCCTCGAGTGTGGTCAAGGCTGACGGCATCACGTTGCACGAAGTCGGCACCGCGTCGTCCAGCGCAACGCCGGCCAACGCCATCGTCTCGCAGTCACCCAGTGCGGGCACCTCGGTGGCCCAGGGGTCAACGGTGAACGTGGTCGTGTCTACAGGTCCGAAGTACGTGATGGTCTCGGTTCCGAAGGGTCTCGTTGGTGCGACGTGTGCCGCGGCAACCCACGCCCTGACCGCCGCCCACCTCCTCGCGAGCTGCCCGGCAACGAGCGCCGTGACCAGCACCTTGCCGGCCGGTGCCGTCGTTCGCTACGTCGTCAACGGCCTAACGAATCCACTCGCGGTGCCAACGGGATCGCGTGTGGTGCTCGTGACCAGCAAGGCCAGCGGTTCGACGAGCGTCACGACGACGTCGACCACCATTCCGTTCTCGAACCACGGACCGCGGGCGGTGCCCAACGTGGTGGGCGACACTCAGAGCCAAGTCTTTGCGGCACTCCACACGGCCGCGTTGTACTTCGCGAGTGAAGGCCCGGGGCACGGCACGGCACTGTGGAAGCACGTGGTGTCTCAGTCACCCGCCGCTGGCACGGTGGTGCCGTGGCACTCGACCGTGATCATTCACGTCACCGAGCACTAAACGGCGACGAAGGTCGCTGAGGGAACGGGTAGTCTTAATCCTTTATGAGTGAGTCGAGCAGCCCCCTCCGACGTGACGATGTGGCCAAGGTCGCCCGTCTGGCACGCCTAACCCTGACCGACGCGGAACTAGACCTGTTCACGGAGCAACTCAGCCAGGTGCTCGAACACGCCGCGGATATGAACGCCCTCGACCTGGCCGACCTGGCACCCACGGCGCACCCCTTCGGGCTCACCAATGTGATGCGCGACGATGTCATTCGACCCAGCCTCGAGCCGGAGTCCTTCTTGTCGCAGGCGCCTGACGCCGAAGACGGCCGTTTTGGCGTGCCGCGAATTTTGGGAGAAGCGCCATGAAGACGGCCCAGCAGATCGCCCACGACGTCGCTACCGGTGCGTCGAGCGCCCAGGCCGAGCTGCAAGTCAGCCTGGATGCAATCGCCGCGCGCAACGAAGAGCTCAACGTCTTCTTGTACGTCGATACCGAGCGCGCTACTGCTGCTGCCGCCGCAATCGACGAGCGCATTGCTCGTGGCGAGTCGGTCGGCCCATTGGCCGGTGTGCCCGTCGCCATCAAGGACAACCTGGTCCAGACCGACGTGCCCACCACGTGCTCGTCCAAGATGCTCGAAGGCTGGCGCCCGCCCTACAACGCCACCGTCATTGACCGTCTGATTGCCGCCGGCGCTATTCCTGTCGGCAAGACCAACCTCGACGAATTCGCCATGGGATCGTCCACGGAGAACTCCGCCTTCGGTCCCACCCGCAACCCCCTCGACCCCAAGCGCGTGCCCGGTGGCTCGTCGGGTGGCTCGGCCGCCGCCGTTGCGGCCGACATGACGAGCATCTCGCTGGGATCGGACACCGGTGGCTCCATCCGCCAGCCCGCGGCCCTCTGCGGCATCGTTGGCGTGAAGCCCACCTACGGCCTCGTGTCGCGCTACGGCCTGATCGCCTTCGCGTCCTCGCTCGACCAGATCGGCCCGTTCTCCAAGACGGTGACCGACTCGGCCTTGTTGCTCGAAGTCCTCGCCGGTCACGACCCGCTGGACTCAACGTCGCTGCCTGAACCCTCGCCGTCGCTCGTCGCGCACGTCAATGACGGTGTGGCCGGCAAGCGCGTAGGTCTCGTCAAGGAACTCTACGAAGGCTCTGACCCCGAAGTGCTCGCCAGCGTGCACCGTGCCGCTGACGTGCTTCGTGAGGCTGGTGCCGAGATTGTGGAGCTCTCGATCCCCGAGCTGAGCCTCGGCCTGAGTGCGTACTACTTGATTGCACCGGCCGAAGCGTCGAGCAACCTCGCCCGCTACGACGGTGTCCGCTTCGGCAACCGCGTTGACGGCGCCGACGTGACCGCGATGATGGAGGCGACGCGAACCCTGGGCTTCGGCGCCGAGGTCAAGCGTCGCATCATGCTCGGCACCTACGCCCTCTCGGCCGGATACTTCGACGCCTACTACGGTCAGGCTCTCAAGGTCCGCACGCTCACCATCAACGCTTTCGCCCGTGCCTACGAGCAGGTTGACGTGATTCTCGGTGCGACCACTCCGGGCGTGGCCTTCGAATTCGGCACCAAGACCAAGGACCCGATGGCGATGTACCTCAACGACGTCTTTACCATTCCGACCAACCTGGCCGGCGACCCCGCCCTGTCGGTGCCCTTCGGCACCGGCGAAGCCGATCTGCCAATCGGCGTGCAGTTGCTTGGTCCTGGTCGCTCCGAAGCTCTGCTGCTGGCCACGGCCCGCGTGCTCGAGATTGCCGACGGTCGCGCATGACCCAGTTGCCTAACGGATGGGAAATGGTCGTGGGCCTCGAGGTCCACACCGAGCTCTTGACGAAGTCGAAATTGTTCTGCGGATGCGAGAACCACTTCGGGAACGAGCCCAACTCGAACGTCTGCCCGATCTGCCTCGGCCTGCCCGGCTCGCTCCCGGTCCTAAACCGCGAAGCGGTGGAGTTGGCGATGCGCATCGGCATGGCCCTGCACTGCACCATTGCGCCCTCGACGTTCCACCGGAAGAACTACTTCTACCCGGACCAGAGCAAGGACTACCAGATCTCGCAGTACGACCTGCCGATCAACGCTGATGGGTACCTCGACCTACCCGACGGCTCACGCGTCGGCATCGAGCGCGCCCACATGGAAGAAGACACCGGCAAGACCACGCACGTCGGTGGATCCGGACGACTGGCTGGCGCCGATCGTTCGCTGGTCGACTACAACCGCTGTGGTGTGCCACTGGTGGAAATCGTGTCAGCCCCAGACATCCGCTCCTCGGCCCAGGCCCGCGCCTACGCCGCCGAGTTGCGCGGCATCTTGATCGCCACCGGCGCTTCTGACGGTCGCATGGAAGAGGGCTCGATGCGCATCGACGCCAACGTCTCGGTACGCAAGGCGGGCGAGCCCTTCGGTACCCGCTGCGAAATCAAGAACCTCAACTCGTTGCGCAGCCTCCAGCGCGCCATTGACTACGAGGCCCTTCGCCAGATCGAGCTCCTCGAAGAGGGCGGCACGGTCCGTCAGGAAACGCGCCACTGGGACGAAGTGATGGGGGAGACTTCCACTCTGCGCGTCAAGGAAGACGCCGAGGACTACCGCTACTTCCGCGACCCCGACCTCGTTGACCTCGCCCCCAGCCAGGAGTGGCAGGACGCCGTCCGCGCCGCCCTGCCGGCGATGCCGGCCGAGCGCCGGGCCGCGCTGGTGGCGACGCTGACGTCGCCTACCCCTGCCCAGATCGACGCGATTGAAGTAGTGATTGACCTTGGGCTCGAGCGCTTCGTCCACGAGACGGTTGCCGCTGGCGGTGACGCAGCTCTCGCGATTTCGCGCGTGGCCAACGAACTGGCCGCCAATGTTGACCAGGCGGCGTCGCTCGATGCCGATGCCTTCGTGACCACGGTCAAGATGGAGCAGTCGGGCGCCCTGTCGGCCACGCAGGCCAAGGACGTCATCAGCATCTTGCTGACCGACGGTGGTGACCCCGCCGCCATCGCCAAGGCCAAGGGCTACGAGCAGATGTCGGCCGATTCACTCGGCGCCATTGTCGAAGAACTCATCGCGGCCAACCCCGACGAGTGGGGTCGCTACCGCGACGGTGATGACAAGCTGGCCGGTTTCTTCACGGGACTGGTGATGAAGGTGACCAAGGGCCAGGCCAACGGCAAGGCCGTGGTCGCTGAACTGCAGGCTCGCCGCTAGGCGAACGTGATGTCGGCCGTGGTGGCCGTCTCCACCTGGCGACCGGGATACCCGAGCCAGTGGAAGTGCAGGTTGGTGTAGTCAATGATCTGCTGACCCGTCAACGTGCCCGATGGCAGCTCCACATCCGACGTGGTGTGGGCGTCGGCGACCAAGGTGACGTCGTAGCCGTGGACCAGTGCAGAACGGGCGGCCGCGTTGACGCACCAATTGGACTGCGCGCCGGCGATTACCAGGTGGGTTGCGCCCTGCGCTTTTAGTGCCTCATCGAGCGTGGTGCCGGCGAAGGAGTCGGTGAAGGTCTTTTCGACCAGGTGGTCGCCAGGAACATAGGCGAGGTCCTCGCGGAGCTGCCAGGCCGGCGTGTCTCGGATGAGTTCGTCATCATGGTGCTGGACGAAGACGAGTGGCGTGCCCGTGGCTCGAGCCCGAGCGATGAGGGCGTTGATGTTGTCGCGAACAGCGAGAACGTTGGCGGCGTCAGCCACCACGCCTTCTTGAAAGTCAATTACGAGCAGGGCAGTAGTCACGTTCGAATCCTAGGGCGTTGCTAGCATCCCTACCTATGACTGACTTCGCCACGTATGCCCCCAGCGGCCTCAACCTCGACTCCATTGACCAGGGTGTACGCCCCCAGGACGACCTGTTCCTCTTCACCAACGGCACGTGGTTGCGTGAGGTCGAGATTCCCAGTGACCGCGGTCGATTTGGTGCCTTCGACCTCCTGCGAGAAAGCAGTATCGAGCGAGTGCGCACGATTATTGAAGAGTTGGCGGCGCAGGGTGGCGAGCCTGGTTCCACGGCGCAGAAGATTGGCGATCTCTACGCCTCGTTCATGGACGAAGAGCGCATCGAGGCCGCTGGTCTCGCGCCAATCGCCGCCGATCTCGATCTCGCAACTCGAGTGACAAACGTGGCCGACTTTGCCACGATTCTCGGCACCCTCGAAGCGCGCGGCCACGGCGGATTTTTCTACCACTACATCGACACGGACAAGAAGGACTCCACCTCGTACATCTCCTACGTTGGTCAGAGCGGCCTCAGCATGCCCGACGAGTCCTACTACCGCGAAGAGCAGCACGCAGCCTTGCTCGAAGCCCTCGCCGCGCACATCGAGCGAATGCTGACGCTGGCGGGAATTGACGACGCCGCCGGTCACGCCGCTCGTGTGGTCGCGCTCGAAACGGCAATCGCGAGTCATCACTGGGACTCAGTGGCGAATCGTGAAGCCGATCGTACCTACAACAAGATGCCGTTGGGCGAGTTGAAGAGTGTGCTGTCGCACTTCGACGTCGACGCCTGGCTGGCGGCCTCCCAGACACCGGCCTCGGTGGTCGAAACCTTGATTGTCCGCCAACCCTCATTCTTCGAAGGCGTGAACACGCTGCTGGCCGACTTCGACGCAGCGTCGTGGTCCTCGTGGCTACTCTGGCACACCTTGAGCGGTTCGGCCCCCTACCTCCACAAGGCACTGGTGGAGGAGAACTTCGCCTTCTTTGGCACGACCCTGTCGGGTGTGCCCGAGATGCGCGACCGCTGGAAGCGTGCGGTGGCGCTGGTCGAGGGCGGCCTCGGCGAAGCCATCGGTGAACACTTTGTCGCTCGCTACTTCCCACCTCGGGCGAAGGAGCGTATGGAGGAGCTGGTGGCCAACCTCATCGAGGCCTACCGCGTCGAAATTGCTGGTCTGCCGTGGATGACGGCGGCGACCAAGGAGCGGGCCTTCGAAAAGTTGTCCAAGTTCTCGCCCATGATTGGCTACCCCGACAAGTGGCGCGACTACAGCGCGCTCACCATTGTTCGTGACGACCTCATCGCCAACCTTGCCGCCATGAACGTGTTCGGTCGCAACTATGCCTTCGCCAAGATCGGCCAGCCGGTAGACCGCCAGGAGTGGCACATGTTCCCCCAGACGGTGAACGCGTACTACAACCCCGGTTTGAACCAGATTGTTTTCCCCGCCGCCATCCTGCAGCCGCCGTTCTTCAACGTCGACGCTGACGACGCCGTCAACTATGGCGGCATCGGTGCCGTCATTGGCCACGAAATCGGTCACGGTTTTGACGACCAGGGGTCAAAGTATGACGGCGACGGCAACCTGTCGAACTGGTGGACTGACGACGACCGTGCGGCCTTCGAGGCGCTAACGGCGAGCCTGATCACGCAGTACGACGCGCTGACGCCGATGGCCGCTCCCGACGTTCACCTCAACGGTGCGTTGACTATTGGTGAGAACATTGGCGACCTGGGTGGGTTGGCCATTGCCCTCAAGGCCTACGAGATCTCACTCCAGGGACAGGAGGCGCCCGTGATTGACGGGTTCACCGGGGTCCAGCGCGTGTTCCTGGGCTGGGCCCAGGTCTGGCGCGGGAAGTCCCGTCCCGAAGAAGCACGACGTCTCGCCACGATCGACCCTCACTCACCGGCTGAGGCGCGGTGCAATCAAATCGTGCGAAACCTGAACGAGTTCTACCAGGCTTTCAACGTGACGGCCTCGGACGCACTCTTTTTGGAGCCAAGCGAACGCGTTCGTATTTGGTAACAGCGCCACAGGGCGCCGTTGACTACTTTCTTGGAACCTTCAGTCCAGAAACCAAGTCAGAGGGGTCGACTTTGAGAGCTTTGGCGACGCGGAGAATGTTGATCAGCGAAGGGTTAACTTCGCCACGCTCGAGGTGGCCGATGTAGGTGCGGTGGAGACCAGCTACTTCGCCAAGGTCTTCCTGGCTCAGAGCCAGCTCCTTGCGAAGCGTTCGGATACGTGTTCCGAACTCGCGGGTCGTTTTATCTGGGGTAGGGCCTTTTGACACAACTCCATCCAACTTCACTTTCTACCTCTCCCTCAACAGTGGATATGGTGCAAATCCCTTTTAAATAAGGCTTTTTCTAGTGTTTCACTAGGAAGGCACTTTTCCGGCTTTGCACAACTTTGTCGCCTTTGACACGAGGCACTGCAACACAACGGTCTGCCTCTCCACCTTAGGGTATCGGGATTCTCTCGCGCCGTTGCGGAGTAGCGGGGAGGGTCGATTAGCAGCGAGGCACCACCAATGCCAGCCACTTCCGATGAATTCGGTTGCGGGTATACGAAAACTGTGCCTAAAATGGAGACGTGACTTCTCTTTCGACGCTCGTGGTGGTAGTAAGCGCGTAGGCGCCGGAAGTCACGACTCGTCGTAACCCGGAGGCCTCCCAGAAAAGGGAGGCCTTTTTTCATATCAGAAAGCAAGGACCAACGTGCAACTGACTGGCGCGCAAGCCCTGATCAAGAGCCTCGAGATGGAAGGGGTCGAAGTTATCTTCGGCCTGCCTGGTGGCGCCATTCTTCCTGTCTACGACCCGCTGATTGATTCAAGTATTCGGCACATCCTGGTGCGCCACGAGCAGGGTGCCGGGCACATGGCCGAAGGCTACGCCCTCGCCACTGGCCGTCCCGGCGTGGCCATGGTGACCTCGGGTCCTGGCGCCACGAACATCGTGACCCCAATCGGCAACGCTTACATGGACTCGACACCGCTCGTGGTGATCACGGGACAGGTGGCCTCCGGCGCCATTGGCACCGACGCATTCCAGGAGTGCGACATCACGGGTATCACCCAGGGCATCACGAAGCACAACTTCTTGATTAAGGACGTCAACGACATCCCCCGGGCCGTTGCTGCCGCCTTCCACATTGCGACGACCGGGCGTCCGGGACCCGTTCTGGTGGACCTGCCCAAGGACTTGGCCCAGTCGACGATGGAGTGGTGGTACCCGAGCACCATCGAGGAACTCGACCTCCCCGGCTACCGCCCCACGGTCGCTCTCGACCCCCGCACGATTGAAGAGGCCGCCGCGCTCATCGCACAGGCCGAGCGTCCCGTCCTCTACGTCGGTGGTGGCACCCTGAAGTCACGGGCGTCGGCCGAGCTGCTGGCGTTCGCCGAACGCACCAACATGCCGGTCGTCACTACGCTGATGGCTCGCGGCGCGTTCCCTGACTCGCACCCGCAGAACTTGGGTATGCCGGGCATGCACGGTGTCTACGCGGCAGTCACGGCTATTCAGAAGGCCGACCTGCTGATTTCACTCGGCGCTCGTTTCGACGACCGCGTGACCGGCAAGATCCCCGCGTTCGCACCGCACGCGAAGATTATTCACGTCGACATCGACAAGGCCGAGTTCAACAAGGTCCGTCGGGCCGACGTGGCGATTCGCGCCTCGGTGGCCGATGCGCTCACCGCACTCGACGCCGTGTCGGCCCAGCCGGCCAGCCTCGACGCGTGGTGGACGCAAATCAATGAATGGCGCGAGCAGTTCCCCCTCGTCTACGACGAGCCCGAGAACGACGGCGTGTTGCGCCCTCAGTTCGTCATCGAGTCAATCCTCCGCGCCGCCGAGCCGGGCACCATCGTCTCGTCGGGCGTCGGTCAGCACCAGATGTGGGCGAGCCAGTTCTGGAAGTTTGAAGAGCCGGGCACCTGGATCAACTCCGGTGGTGCGGGCACCATGGGCTTTGGTGTGCCCTCGGCAATTGGAGCCAAAGTCGGTCGCCCCGACCGGACGGTCTGGTGCATTGACGGTGACGGCTGCTTCCAGATGACGGCCCAGGAATTGGTCACGGCGCGTGCCGAAGGCATTCCGGTGAAGATCGCCATCTTGAACAACGCCTACCTCGGCATGGTTCGTCAGTGGCAGGAAATGTTCTACGAGGAGCGCTACTCCGAGGTCTACCTTTCCGCCGACCTGCCGGACTACGTGAAGTGGGCCGAGGCCATGGGCTGTGTGGGCCTGCGGGCGCGCACCATTGAGGAAATGCACGAGGCCATTGCCAAGGCCAATGAGATCAACGACGTCCCCGTCGTGATCGACTTCCGCACCGACGCGCGCGAAAAGGTCTTTCCCATGGTGGCCGCGGGCGCGAGCAACGACGACATCATGGTCCACCCCCTGCAGAGAGAGGCATAAATGGCTCCCGAACCCTTCCTGGGCGTTACCGAACACGAACCGGTCAAGCACCACATCCTGTCGGTCTTGGTTGAGAACAAGTCGGGTGTGCTGGCCCGTGTTGCGGGTCTCTTTGCCCGCCGCGGCTTCAACATCTACTCCCTGGCCGTCGCGCCAGCCGAGACGGCGGCTCGCTTTTCGCGGATCACCATCGTGGTGGACGCCGAAAGCACGCCGCTGGAGCAAATTGTCGAGCAGCTCGACAAGCTGGTCAATGTGGTGGCGATTTCGGACATTTCCCCTAAGGACGCCGTCGAGCGTGAGCTGTTGCTGGCCACGATTCGCACTGACGTGAACAGCCGAACTCCATTGTCTGACGTCATTGCCACTACGGGCGCCGCCATTGTTGACGTTGACGCCTCGTCCATCACGGTCATGCTGGCGGGCACGCCGGCCGCCTGTGACGACCTCGAGCGCCAGCTCGACCAGTACGAGACCACCGAGCTCCACCGCACGGGTCGCGTTGCGTTGCCTAGACTTGGCACGACAGCGTCGTCCTGATTCATCCCCAAAGTAAAGAAAGACACTGAACCATGACCACGATGTACTACGAAGCCGATGTCAATCCCGCCCTGCTGAAGGACAAGAAGATTGCCATCCTCGGCTACGGCTCTCAGGGCCACGCCCACGCTCTTAACCTGCTCGACTCGGGCTTTGATGTTCGCGTGGGTCTCCGTGCCGACTCGGGCTCAATTCGCAAGGCGGAAGAGGCCGGCCTGCGCGTGCGCACGCTCGCCGAAGCCTGCGCCGAAGCCGACGTCATCATGGTTCTGACGCCGGACACCCAGCAGAAGGCCAACTACGACGAAGACATCGCCCCGCACCTGACGGCGGGCAAGTGCCTGTTGTTCGCCCACGGCTTCAACATTCGCTTCGACCTAATCAACCCACCAGCCGACGTTGACGTCGCGATGGTCGCCCCCAAGGGCCCCGGCCACCTCGTTCGTCGCACCTACACCGAAGGTGGCGGCGTGCCGGCACTGATCGCGGTGCACCAGGACGCCACGGGCAACGCTCACGGCATTGCCCTGGCCTACGCCGCCGGTATCGGTTCGGCTCGCGCCGGCGTGCTGGAGACGACGTTCACGGAAGAGACCGAAACGGACCTCTTCGGTGAGCAAGCCGTTCTCTGTGGTGGTGTGTCGGAACTGGTTCGTGCCGGTTTCGAAACCCTCGTTGAGGCGGGCTACCAGCCCGAGAGCGCCTACTTCGAGTGCCTCCACGAACTCAAGCTCATCGTCGACCTCATGTACGAAGAGGGCATCACCGGCATGCGCTACTCGATCTCGGACACCGCCGAGTACGGCGACCTTACTCGCGGTCCTCGCGTCGTGACCCCCGCGGTCAAGGCCGAAATGAAGAAGATCTTGACCGAAATCCAAGACGGCACCTTTGCCTCGGAGTGGATCAAGGAAAACGAGATTGGTCGCCCCCGCTACCGCGAACTTCGTGACGCCGGCAAGAACCACCCGATCGAGGACATTGGCAAGAAGCTCCGCGCCATGATGCCTTTCGTCTCGGCTGGCAAGAAGAAGGTCTCCGACATCTCCGGCGGTGACGTCGACTAGTCGCCTTCACTGTTTCGTAACGAACCCCGCCGTAATCGGCGGGGTTCGTTCGTTTTTGAGAAAATTCTTTGCGGGAATCCCCTAATGCAGGAAGAAATGCGTGAATACTTTTAGTAGCACAAAGGAGTCATCGTGACATTCAACCAAGCCATAAAGACCTGCTTCTCGAAGTACGTGGATTTCAGCGGACGCGCTTCGCGCTCCGAGTACTGGTTCTGGCAGCTCTTCGTCGTTCTGTGCGCCCTCGCCGTTTTGATCTTGAGCGTGATTGTGCACCTCTTTGCTGTTCTCTTCCTTGGCTTCCTGGGGCTTTTTCTGCCCGGATTGGCAGTCGGGGCGCGTCGACTTCGTGACGGTGGCTTTAGCCCCTGGCTATTGTTCATCGCCCTGGTTCCATACTTGGGCGGTATTGCCCTGTTGGTGCTCTACTGCATGCCCTCAAAGGGTGCACCGAGCGTCACCGACTACTCAGCATCCGTTACTAATGCCAGCGCAAGCACCGGCGGGCAGAAATATTGCGGTGCCTGTGGGAAGTTGGCCCTGCCTGGGCAAAACTTCTGCCAGGGCTGCGGCACTGCGCTGTAGGCCTTCGCGTCGCGCTGCACTGTTGCATCCCATTGTCTGAGGGTGCGGTCAAAAATTCTCGTCAGCTGTTTTTCTGACAGTTGGCCGTCCGAGTGACAACTGACAATGTGGCAATTGGGGGCAATGTCACAGGTGGTTCGTATAGTTGCCATGGATAGATATCCACCACTGTGCCCCGGAGGCGTCAGTGCGACCAATCGACCTGGAGATGTACATGAACGAGATCAAGTGCCCCCACTGCGGCCAGTCATTCACTATCGACGAAGCCGGCTACGCCGACATTCTTCGCCAGGTGCGCAACGCCGAGTTTGAGAAGGATCTTCACGAACGCTTGGCCTTGGCGGAGAAGGAGCGTAAGGCCGCGGTGGAGTTGGCAGAGGCCAATGCCGCGACCCGATTCCAGCGGGAGGTCGCGGAGAAGGACGCGGCCCTCGCGCAGCTGCGTGAGCAGCTCAAGGCCGCAGATCTCGCTAAGACTCTGGCGGTGAATGAGGCTCTTGCTGCACTGCAGAAGGAGCGCGATGACTTGGCACGAGACATTCAAGCCAAGGAATCGGAAAAGGCGATGCTTGAGATGACCCTCAAGAACACGCACAAGTTCGAATTGGAAGTCAAGGAAGAAGAGATTGAGCGCCTCAAGGACTTCAAGATCCGTCAGTCAACCAAGATGCTGGGTGAGTCCCTTGAGCAGCACTGCGAAATCTCGTTCAATCAGTTGCGCGCCACCGGTTTCTCGACGGCGTACTTCGAGAAGGACAACAACGCCGCAACGGGAAGTAAGGGCGACTACATCTTCCGTGACTTCGCCGCTGACGGCACCGAGTTCGTCTCGATCATGTTCGAAATGAAGAATGAGGCTGACGAGACGGCAACCAAGAAGAAGAATGAAGACTTCGTGAAGGAGCTCGACAAGGACCGCAACGAGAAGGGTTGCGAGTACGCCGTCCTGGTGTCAACGCTCGAGGCGGGCAACGAGCTTTACGACAACGGCATTGTCGACGTGTCGCACCGTTACCCCAAGATGTACGTGGTCCGCCCGCAGTTCTTTATTCCGATTATCACGCTCCTGCGCAATGCCGCCCTGAACTCCCTCGCCTACAAGGCGGAACTGGCGCGCATCCAGGAGCAGAACATCGACATCACCAACTTTGAAGCGGAACTCGGCGAGGTAAAGGACTACTTCGCCAAGAACTACCGTCTGGCGTCGGACAAGTTCGGTGAAGCCATCACCGAGATAGACAATGCGATCAAGCGTCTCGAAAAGGTCAAGGCCGCACTGTTGGGCTCTGAGAACAACCTGCGTCTTGCCAATAACAAGGCCGAGGACCTCTCGATCCGCAAGCTGACCAAAGGAAATCCCACGATGGCGGCCAAGTTCGCCGAACTCGCCACGAACGAATTGTTGGAAGGCAACGAGGACTAGCCCCCGTCAACGCGACTCTTCGGTCGCCTTCTGTGCATTGATCCTGGTGACAGTTTCACTGCAGCGGGTATCGCGAAATTTGGCACGCAAGACGTCTTCAAAGAGTTGTGGATCTTTGGCGGTAAGGGCAAAGAGGGTCATGCACGACCGCACCTTGACCCAGTCATCGTCAAAAATGACATTCACGTCTGGCTCGGCACTGTGCATAATTGCCTCGGTGGCTTCGCAGAGGCGTGCACCGAGGACGGGGTGCGCATCGTAGGCACGTGCTTCGTCCACCCCACTCAACGCAAACTTCTTAGAACAGTCAGAAGAGCCAAGACCGACGAGTTGCGGGTAGATGTACCAAATCCAGTGTCCCGTCTTTTTGCCGCGTTCTACCTGGCGACAGGCGTCGTCGAAGACTGTTTGACCCGAACCAATTCGTTGATCCTGTTCCTCCAGAAAGCGACCGAGATTCCAAGGGCCGGTGGCCATTGTTAAATGTGTTCGCCGTACCAGTCGTGGAAGGCGTCAAAGAGTTCGCTTCGAGCTTCCGCGACGGCGTAGACGGCGACGCACGCCGCATCGGCGGTGAGGCAGTCGGCCAGCGTGCGATACCGGAACGTCAAAGTGACGTTCTCGGCTGTGTCATCAAGCGTGGGAACAAGGGTCCCCACGAGGTAATCGGTGCCGTTGCGAACAGCCCATTCAATGAGTTCGGGGTCGCAGGGCCACAAGGACTCGATCACACCCTCGACCTCGACAAAAACTCGATGGAGGTCGTCAGTGGTGTGTTCAACAAAGCTGAGAAAGATCGACTCGTCGTCAATGGTCACGGTGAGACCATTGTCCCCCTCGACGGCCACGTCTTCAAACTCCTCAGACAGGTCTTGCTTGATTCGGGCAATTACTTCGTTCATCGTTGCCACGAGTTCCTCTTTCGGTTGTGGTGATTAGTCGTGATGCTAGTTCTTAGCATCGCTGAGCAGCCTCTGCCGCTAGCCCTTCTTTTCCCTCTTTGCTGCTCGAGCGGCCTCTTCCTGAAAACGACGATCCTTGAACTTTTGGCGCTCGTTTTCCCGGATGCGTCCTCGGATTCCCGCATCGGCTTTCTTGCGAGTGCCAGGACTGCTCGCAGGCGGAGGGGTTGATTCCTCTACCCAAGGCGCACGACGAGACCAGTTCTTGGGCGCACCAAATGTCTGGAGATTCACGCCAGGAATTCCTTTGGGGAAGGACTCGAGACACTCGTGCACACGCATCGCCCACGTTGACTCATTCTCGAGGGTCGGTGAGAGATAGAGCAGGATCAAAACGATGTCGTAGGTTGATCGACGCTCGGCGATATTCGGGAAGTACGGGCTGGCCGCCATGGCTTCACGTTCACGGGTGGGGCGCTTGAAGTTGTAGCGCTTGTCGAGAAAGACGTGGTAGTGAGCCGCGATATTGCGGAACTCCTTGAGCGCTACCAAGATTCGAAGAAGCTCCTTTTCGGACAATTCACCGTCGGCCGTGCTGGGGTTGGCAAACGTACTGGCAATGCGTTCGCGGTGTGGTGCGGCGAGGACGCGGTAGAGCTCAACTACATCACCAAACGTGAAGCCTTCAAGGAGAATCCAGAGGGGGATGCGCTCGCCCTTTCGTTGACTCCGGAACTTTTCGATGAAGGGCAACGTACGCTCCTCTTCGAACATTCGAAGATTGCGGTCGAATGAGTCGAGGAAGTAGTCCCACTCATTGCGCGGGGGGTCTTGATAGTCCTTCGTGAGGGTGCGGTTCTTGAGGGCTCGGACATCAAAATTCTCGTCATCGAGGTAGCCGTCGCCGCTGCCCTGGCCGATTGTTTCCACAATGGCGGCACGGAGCCGCAGCTCGACATTGCCGACTTGTTCGAGGAGGAGTGACCGAAGCTCGCGCTCCCACAGCAACAAGTCGGTAGCGTGGGAGAAGCGCGACCCCTTGCGGTACCGGCGCGGTGACTTGGTTTCCTGGAGGCAGGCGAGGTAGCCCTTGAGGTGAAAGTAGCCAACCGTGCGAATCCACCATTCAGCCAGTTCGTCGTCATCAACCCGAAGGTCTTCCTTTTTGAGGACCTTCACGAGTTCGCTTGGTTCAAGGTAGTTCTTGCCGTACGGCGCCTTGGCCAGCATCTTCTGTCGGTACAAACGGGCCACGGCTTCCTCCATCGATTGGTGCGATAGATGGGTAGCATAATTGGCCGTTGTGACACCCCCTGTGGGAACGGGGAAGCGCTGTCTAGGTTGAGGGCGGGGCGCTGGGGACTCTCGCCCCACCAGTAATCGGTGCTGGTTAGAGGTTGCCGACGATGAAGTTGATCGAGGCGCAGAGCGCCGCGATGTCTTCGGAGTCAATGGCCGGGAACATCGCGATACGCAGCTGGTTGCGGCCCAGCTTGCGGTAGGGCTCGGTGTCCAGCACGCCGTTGGCCCGCAGAATCTTGGCGATGAGCGCCGCGTCGATCTCGGGTGCAAAGTCAATCGTGCCGATG
>Ga0208381_1000061_pt1 | contig 41538 bp, 39 predicted proteins | sample CryBogCBE13Jul09_FD_184572 | JGI IMG/M metagenome (GOLD analysis project Ga0208381, IMG submission 184572) | Freshwater microbial communities from Crystal Bog, Wisconsin, USA - CBE13Jul09 (SPAdes) (version 2) | ecosystem: Environmental > Aquatic > Freshwater > Lake | place: Crystal Bog...
GCCCTTTAAATTTATGCTTTCTTGGATGTGGTACTTTTGATTTTGTTTGATAGTCATCGCTAATAACACTAATGTTCCCGTCTACTTCTAAAATTGCAAGATCAACTCTTTGTATATCTCTTGCTCCATGCTCTCTAACAGCAGCTTCCAATTCTTCCATGGTAATTTCAGCTTTTTTGCAATTTTCCATATTGGGCTTTCCATCATAAATTAATAGCAATGATTCACCTTGGAGAAATTCACTAAAATTTTTACTACGGTAAAGCAATTTTTTCAATGTAAAGTTGACTAAAAAAAGAGATGCCGCTGCTACTAGTCCTCCGTTCAAAGAAGTATCCGGTCCTACCATTGCGTTTTGTACAGCATTGCTAATTAATAAAATAAATACCAAATCAATGACTGATAACTGAGCCAATTCTTTTTTGCCAAAAATGCGTATTGCCAAAATCATAAAAACATAAACCGAAACAGTTCTTATAATGATCTCGATATAAGGATTGTGAATCCAACTAAAATTCAATTGCAACAATGACATGTAGATATATTTAAGCGTGAATTTAACCAATTCTTTCTCTTTTTATCTTAAATTCAACATAATTATAATACGAAAGAAATGAAAAAGCATTTTCAATATCGAATTTTTATTGGTCTATTATTTTTAGCAGCTTCTCAAATAAGTAAAGCTCAACCTATTGCTAAATATAAAAATCAAAATTTGTCCATTGATGAACGCGCACAAGATTTGGTAGCAAGAATGACTTTGGACGAAAAAATCTCTTTGTTGGGCTACAAAAGTGCCGCAATTCCACGCCTAGGGATTCCCGCTTATAATTGGTGGAATGAAGCGCTGCATGGTGTTGCAAGAGCAGGGACTGCAACCATTTTCCCGCAATCCATTGGGCTTGCTGCTACTTTTAACGATGAATTGGTGGGGAAAGTCGCGAATGTAATATCAACAGAAGCCAGAGCAAAATATAATTTAGCCATTGCAAAAGATAGGCACTTGCAATATATGGGACTTACCTTTTGGTCCCCGAATATTAATATTTTCAGAGACCCACGTTGGGGCCGAGGACATGAAACCTATGGGGAAGATCCTTATTTAACTTCTCAAATGGGTATTGCATTTGTAAAAGGCATGCAGGGGAATGACCCCTTACATTTAAAAACAGCGGCAACTGCTAAACATTTTGCAGTGCATAGTGGACCCGAAGGAGAGCGTGATCAATTTGATGCTATTGTCGACGAAAAAGATTTAAGAGAAACTTATTTATATGCATTTCAAAAATTAGTAGGGGCAGGTGTTGAATCGGTAATGAGTGCATACAATAGCATTAATGGGGTGCCAAGTTCCATTAATGCAAAACTATTAGATACGATTTTGAGAAAAGAGTGGGGATTCAGAGGCCATGTGGTTACGGATTGTGGCGCATTGGATGGTGTATTTGAAAGTCATCATGCGACTAACAGTAATGTAGCTACTGCAGCCGCTGCGATTAAGGCAGGCATTAATTTAGATTGTTCCAGTATTTTACAAAAAGATGTAAAGATGGCTATTGAGCAAAAATTAATTTCAGAAAATGAAATTGATGCATCTTTGGTTAAACTATTAAAGACAGAGTTTAAGTTAGGATTTTATGACAATCCTTTAACCAATCCATTTTCAAAATTCAATAAGGATAGTATTCATAACAATGCTCATATTGAGTTGGCAAAAAAAGTGGCGGAACAAAGTATTGTGTTGTTGAAGAATAAAAATAATTTATTGCCATTTTCAAAAGATAAATATGAAAGCATTATGATTGTTGGCCCTAACGCAACCTCCTATGATGCCTTGATTGGAAACTATCACGGCCTTTCCAATAAGGCTGTAAATTTTGTAGAAGGCATCACTAATGCGATGGATCCTGCAACGCGTATTGAATATGATTTAGGTTGTGATTATAATGATACGACTCATTTTGGAGGCATTTGGGCAGCAGGAAATGCAAAGCTTACCATTGCAGTGATGGGCTTATCGCCAGTTTTAGAAGGAGAAGCAGGGGATGCATTTTTATCAAAATCAGGAGGAGATAAAACCAATATTAGTTTACCTGAAAGTGAAATTGTTTATTTGAGAAAATTAAGAGAAAGTGTAAAAACGCCAATCATAGTCGTGATTACAGCCGGAAGTAATGTGGATGTAACAAGTATTGAACCTTATGCCGATGCTATTTTATATGCATGGTATCCTGGTGAACAAGGTGGTAATGCTTTGGCAAATATTTTATTAGGCAAAGTTTCTCCCTCCGGAAGATTGCCAATTACTTTTTATAAGTCGGTAAATGAATTGCCGGATTATAAAACTTATGCTATGAAAGGTCGTACTTATAGATATTATAATGGAGATGTGGTTTATCCCTTTGGTTATGGTTTGAGCTATTCTACATTTGATTATGCTAAAATTCAAAGCAATAAATTAAAATATAATTCACAGGATACGATTGCAATAAGCACTTCAATTACCAATACAGGAAATATGGATGCTGCAGAAGTGTTGCAGGCTTATGTACAATATCCAAATTTGGAAAGAATGCCTTTAAAAGAATTAAAATATTTTAAACGCATTGAAATAAAAAAAGGGACGACTGTAAATGTAAAAATAAATATCCCTGTTTCAGAACTTAAAAAATGGGATTTAAAATTAAATAAATGGCAATTATATCCAGGTAAATATAAAATTCTGCTAGGCAATAATGCAAGAGATATAAATGGAGTTATTCCATTTGAAATTAATTAGTTTACTTTTGAGCCAAACCTCAACTCATGCAACTTTCAAAATTATCAAGGATTTTAATAATTGCTTCGAGCCTTTGGTATTTTGGAGAAGGATTGTTCGGTCCCTTGTTTGCGGTGTATGCCGAAAAAATAGGAGGTGATATTTTAGATATATCATGGGCTTGGGCGGCCTATTTAATTGTAACGGGCATCTGCTATGTGTTGGTTGGTAATTTAGTAAACAATTCAAAATATAAAAAACAGGTAATGATTGCAGGCTATGCCCTTAATGCACTATTTACCTTTGCTTATTTGTTTGTTTATAATACAAAGACATTGCTTTTAGTTCAGGTCGGCTTGGGTATCGCAGAAGCATTGAGTACCCCAATTTGGGATTCATTATTTGCCTCCAATTTAGAAGATACCGAAAATACATTTCATTGGGGTTTGGCAAGTGGTCATCCACATGTAATTTCAGGCATCGCTATTGCTATTGGCGGTCTTATTGCCAATTATTTTTCTTTTAATACCTTATTTATTTTCATGGGATGTATTCAGGTACTTGCTACTATTGTGCAGTATCGTGTATTAAAAATAAGTGAAAGAGAAAACTAGAAATTGTTGCATGGGTTTGCTTTAATTAACTTAATTTTCAATCTCAAAATTTAAAAATATGTCTACAAAAATTACAATTAACAACAATGGTTCCTTAAAAGTGGAAGGCGATTTTACAATCGTTGATAGAGAAGGAAATACCTATGATTTAGCAGGAAGAGAAGTAGTTGGATTATGTCGTTGTGGTTTAAGCAAAAATAAACCATTTTGCGATGGAGCACATAATGGCCAATTTGCACATGAAGCAAAAGCGTTTGCATTGCCTCCTAAAAAAACTGCTTAATTCATTTGCATTGAATCGTATAGAATGAAAAAATTAATTTCCTTAGTCGATCAATTGAGCACTTATATTCCAGTAAGTGAAAAAGTGAATGGCACTATTTCCCAAGTGAATATTGGCTGGCATATTGAACATGCATGCTTGGTAATTATAAAAATTACAGAGACGATTAAAAAATCTAATCCTGATGAGTACAAGCGCAATTTTAGTATTAAAAAATTTTTCGTCTTTTTGACAGGTAAGTTCCCAAGAGGAAAAGCTAAAGCGCCAGCAGTTGTAATGCCTATTGAGCAATTGTCGGAATCTCATTTATTGGAAAGTATTGCTAATGCTAAAAAAGCAATTGAGGAGCTTAATAATTGCGCTGAAAATCAATTTTTCACGCATCCAATTTTTGGAAAATTAAATAAGACGCAAACATTTCCTTTTTTAGGAATTCATACGAATCATCATATAAGCATTATCAAAGATATTGTTGCATAGCTTAGTATGAATAAATTAAAAAAGCCGATTCAATCGAATCGGCTTTTTTATAATCCTTAAAATGATCATTATTATTTTAAACTTGCTAAGTCAATTACAAAACGATATTTAACATCGCCCTTTAACATTCTTTCGTAAGCCTCATTAATATTTTGCATTGGAATCACTTCAATATCTGATACGATATTATGTTCAGCACAATAATCAAGCATGTCTTGTGTTTCTTTAATTCCACCAATACATGAACCAATTACACTACGACGATTTGAAACCAATGAGAATGGTTGCACTTTTGGTGCTTCAGTAGGCAATCCTACTACCATTAACTTGCCGTTTAAAGCTAATAAGTTTAAATATTGGGTATAATCATGATTCGCAGAAATAGCATCTAATATCACATCAAAATAGTTGCTATATTTTTTCATCTCTGCCTCATTGGTACTCACTAAAAAATGAGTGGCTCCCAATTTTTTAGCATCCGCTTCTTTGTTTGGAGAAGTACTAATTACAGTTACTTCGGCGCCAAAGGATACTGCGAATTTAACGCCCATATGACCTAATCCACCCAAGCCTACAATCGCTACTTTCATTCCTTTTTTCACGCCTGCAAAAACCAATGGAGAATATGTAGTGATACCTGCACAAAGCAATGGAGCAACGGCAGCTAAATTTAATTTTGGTGAAATATGCACTGTGTAATGTTCATCTACTACAATTTGAGTAGAATAACCACCCATTGTAATTCCAGAACCATCTCTTTCTTTAGCATTGTAAGTACCAGTCATTCCTTCCTCACAATAATTTTCTAAATCTTGCTTACAACTTGCACAATGTCTACAGCTATCTACCATAACACCAACACCTGCTAAGTCACCCACTTTAAATTTAGTAACACCAGCGCCTACACTTATAACTTTACCAACAATTTCATGACCTGGTACCATTGGATAAATCGATCCGCCCCATTCGTTTTTAGCTTGGTGTAAATCACTATGGCAAACACCACAGTATAAAATTTCTATTTGCACATCTTTATCACCTACTGCACGACGCTCAAATGAATAAGCTTCTAATGGAGTGGTAGCAGACATTGCTGCAAAGGATTTAGTTGGGAACATATTTAGTTGTTTTTTTAGTTGTTTTTATTTTTATTAATTAAATTTACCTCTTTCATATTGTAAAGGCCATTTAACATTTTCATTTAATTGCTTTGCAGCATTTAAGGGAAAATAAGGATCTCTAAGTGCAAGCCTTCCTATTAAAATTAAATCCGCAGATTCATTTTGTAAAATTTCTTCTGCTTGTTGTGCTGAAGTAATAAGTCCAACAGCACCTGTTAATATGGAGCCCTCTTTTTTAATCGCTTTTGCAAAGTTAACTTGATATCCTGGAGCAACTGGGATTTGAGCATCAAAAATATTGCCGGCTGTTGAAGTATCAATTAAGTCAATTCCTTTTAGCTTCAACATTTTAACCAATTGAATGGATTCTTCTAAATCCCAACCTCCCTCCCTCCAATCCGTAGCGGAGATACGAACAAATATAGGAAGTGTTGAAGGCCAAACCGTATGAATTGCATCCACTACTTCTAATAATAATCGTACTCTGTTTTCAAAACTTCCTCCATATGCATCCGTTCTTTGATTGCTTAGTGGAGATAAAAATTGATGAAGAAGGTAGCCATGTGCTGCATGAATTTCAATTATTTTGTAGCCAGCTTTTAAACTACGCACAGCTGCGAATTGAAATACAAGCACTACTTGTTTTATATCTTCAATTGTAAGTTCATTTGGAGTAGGTGCTCCTGGTTTAAATGGAATACTACTAGGACCCACAATTTGCCAGGCATCAGGACTGTTTTGTAAAAAACCACCACCATTCCAGGGGGTATCGCAACTGGCTTTACGGCCCGCATGTGCCAGTTGCAAAGCAGGAATAGCTCCTTGACTTTCTATAAATTTTGTTATGCGCAAATGAGCTTCAATGTGTTCATCCTTCCAAATTCCCATATCAAAAGGAGAAATTCTTCCCTCAGGTACTACTGCGCAAGCTTCTGCAATGATTAATCCCGCACCCCCAACTGCCCTGCTACCTAAATGAACCAAATGCCAATCATTCGGAAAGCCGTCTTTAGCAGTATATTGGCACATTGGGGAAATGGCAATTCTGTTTTTTAGTGTCACCGATTTTAAGGTAAGAGGCGAAAATAAAATAGACATATAGATAATGTTGAATTACCAAAAGTACTAAGTAAATTTTTACATCTTCTTTATATTATTCATTCTAGTTTTGATTTAACTTTCGCCCATGGATTTGCTTTCATTAAAAAATGGCTCCTTTTTAAAACGCTTTCAAGTTCCGATAAGTGTAGTGCTCATATTTGGAGTGGCCATTTTATTGTTTTACACTGTACCCATTTGGGGGTATCGTATCCCCGCACTTGTTTTATTAATGGTCGTTTCCTTATTCGCTTTAATTTTTGATATTAAAACAGTTCTCATTTCCTCCATATTAAGTGCATTAATTTGGAACTTCTTTTTCATACCCCCTTTATTTACATTTCACATTGCCAATGGGGAAGATGGGTTAATGTTTTTAATGTATTTTATTATTGCTTTAGTACACACTACTTTAAGTTTTAAAATAAAAGAAACGGAGAAAATCAATCGTGATAAAGAGGATAAAGAAAAATCAATTCAACTTTATAATACCTTACTAAATTCTTTATCACATGAACTCAAGACGCCTATAGCAGCAATTATTGGCGCAGTAGATACCATTAAGGATCACGATATGGATTTAAGTGATAAGAATAAAAAAGAATTAATCAATCAAATTGAAATTGCGGGATTGAGATTAAATAAAGAGGTAGAGAATTTATTAAATATGAGTCGCCTTGAATCCGGCAGTATAAAATTAAAATTAGATTGGACAGACATTAATGAAGTAATTCATATTGTACTTTCAAAATTAGATGATCAATCAAAAGGGTATAAGATAGTTTTTCAGTCTAATGAGAAATTGCCTTTGCTAAAAATTGATAGTCTGTTAATGGAGCAAGTATTGTATAATTTAATTCATAATGCTATTAGATATACACCCGTAGGCACTACCATAAAAATTGAAGTAAAAATTATCGATGATATTTGTCAATTAGAGATAATCGATAATGGGCCTGGTTTTCCTGCGAATGAACTTCCTTATGTTTTTAATATGTTTTATAGATTACCACATCATAAAACAGGAGGATCCGGATTAGGATTATCCATTGCAAAAGGATTTGTACAAGCGCACAATGGCAATATTGAATTAAAGTCAATAAAAAATGAAGGTGCACAATTTATTATTAAATTGCCTGCTGAATTTTCTTATTTAAATAATATTAATAATGAATAAAGAAGAAATACTCATCATTGATGATGAACCGCAAATAAGAAAACTACTTGAGATAAATTTAGAAAGTCAAGGCTATAGAGTTAGACAAGCTGAAACGGCTGAAATGGGTTTGCAATTAGCTGCTAACCATCCACCTGATTTAATATTGCTTGATATTGGGTTGCCGGATAAAAGTGGACAGGACTTATTGGTTGAATTAAAAAATTGGTACAATCAATCTATCATAATGATCTCCGTGCTAGACAATGAAGAAGAAATTGTAAAAGCGTTAGACAATGGCGCTAGTGATTTTGTTACCAAGCCTTTTAGAACCAATGAATTGTTGGCAAGAATAAGAGCATGTTTAAACAGAAATAAAGTAGAAGACAATAAAACAGTTTTGACATTTAATGATTTGCAAATTGATTTGTTGGCCAGAACTGTATTTGTAAATAATGAACCCGTTAAACTAACTGTAACAGAATATAAACTCCTAGTTTTATTTGCAAAAAATGCGGGAAGAGTATTAACACATCAATTTATTTTAAAAGAAATTTGGGGCGTTGGCTATCAATCTGATACACAATACTTGAGAGTTTTTGTAGGCACTATTCGCAAAAAAATTGAACAGAATCCCAATAAGCCCGTACATATTAATACGGAAAGCGGAGTTGGTTATAGATTCATCTAACTGTTTTTGGGTGTGTTTTCTTCAATCTTTATAAAATCTTTATATTCTACTTGTTTAATTTATTATTTAGTGATGCATAATAGTCAAACTTTGCGCTCTAAATCAATAAAATGGACAATCATCATTCGGGTAATAACAAAGTAACCATTGCAACACTTTTAGTAGCCTTAGGAATTATTTATGGAGATATTGGAACCAGCCCTTTATATGTACTAAGTGCGGTTGTGGGGGAGCGAAAAATTGATGAAATTTTAGTTTTTGGTGGGGTATGTTTAATTTTTTGGACCCTATTTTTTCAAACGACTGTTAAATATATTTGGTTAACCCTAAGGGCAGATAACCATGGCGAGGGAGGAGTATTTTCCTTATTTGCCTTAGTTAAACGCTATAGCAAAGGATTGGCCATTATCACGATACTTGGAGCTACCACTTTACTTGCGGATGGTATCATTACTCCACCTATCTCAGTTTCATCTGCTATCGAAGGATTAAACGCGGTTAATGGACTTGAAAAAATTATTGTTCCAGGGAACGGGTTAACGATAGGTATTACAGTTGCTATTATTTCAGCATTATTCTTTTTTCAAAGATTCGGTACCCATAAAATTGGAAAATTATTTGGCCCAATTATGGCGTTGTGGTTTTTTATGATTTTAATTTTTGGAGCAAGCTATGTTTTCCAAAATCCAGCCATCTTAAAAATCTTAAACCCTTATTATGGCTATGAATTATTAGTGAAGTATCCAAAGGGCTTTTGGTTATTAGGCGCTGTGTTTTTAGCAACCACAGGGGCAGAGGCATTATATAGTGACTTGGGACATTGCGGCATTAAAAATATTCGTTTAACATGGGTGTTTGTAAAACTAAGTTTAACGATTAATTATATCGGGCAAGCAGCATGGATCATGAAGTTTAAAAGTTTAGATGAAGTAAATAATGCAACATTGCACGGCTTAAATCCGTTTTTTGAAATGATTCCTCATTGGTTTTTATTGCCAAGTGTAATCATTGCTACTGCTGCAACCATCATTGCTTCTCAAGCATTAATTAGTGGATCATTTACATTAGTGAGTGAGGCAATGAACTTGAATTTTTGGCCAAGAGTGACTGTTCGTCAACCATCAGATATTAAAGGCCAAATTTATATTCCAAGTGTAAATAGTATTTTATGGTTTGGATGTATTTTAATGATCTTATATTTTAAAACATCCATGTCAATGCAAGCGGCTTATGGTTTTTCAATTACTGTTGCCATGATGATGACCACCGTGCTTTTAAACTATTATTTAAAATTCAGATTAAAGTGGAATCAATTGTATGTGACACTTGTAATTGGTTTATTTGCAATTGTTGAAATTTCATTTTTCATTGCGAATGTTGCAAAAATTAAAGAAAGATGGATGTTCTTGTTTTTTGAATTATTCATTTTCTTAACTATGTATGTGTGGTATTATGCAAGAAAAATCAATAATAAGTTTGTGAAATTTGTAGAGATAGGAAAGTATACAGAACAATTGATTGAGTTAAGTCAGGACGATGCCATTGAAAAATTCTCTACGCATTTAATTTATTTAACTAAGGCAAATAGTAGGGGTCAAATTGAAGAAAAAATTATCAAGTCCATTTTTGCTAAAAAACCAAAGCGTGCTGATGTATATTGGTTCTTACACATTAATCGAACCGAAGAGCCATTTACAATGAACTACGATGTTTCGGAATTGGTAGATGACAAAGTGATAAAAGTTAATATCAATTTAGGTTTTAGAATTCAACCAAAAACTGAAATTTACTTTAAAAGAATCGTACAAGAATTAGTGGCAAAACAAGAATTGAATTTGCATATCCGTCCAGATGGAAGTACTAAGTACAATGCAGAGCCAGACTTTAAATTTGTAGTGATCGAAAAATTCCTTTCCATCGAAAACGAATTTGCATTGCGTGATAGCTTATTGTTAAGAGGATACTTCCAATTAAAACATTTAGGGCAAAGCGATGAAAAAGCTTTTGGCTTAGAAAAGAGTGATGTGATTGTGGAAGCAGTACCAATGATTGTTTCCCCTATTAATCATTTGGATTTAGTGAGAGTGTATAAAAATCAATAAAGACATTGATTAAGTGTTTATAGATAATAATAGGCCTCAGTATAAAAACTTGGGCCATTATTTTTTCACCAATTTTTTAGATGATTTTATTGCATTTTCTTTTGCTTTTCCCTTTGCTGCTAATTTCATTTCATTATCCTGAATCCTAAACTTTACAATTTCTTGGATAAGTTTAACAGGTATTGGTTTATCATCAGGAAATTGAATGGCCCCTTTGGAATAAGTATATCCCTTGGCATCTAATTGTGCTTTAAATACTTCAATGGGTTTTGCAGTGGGGTAAAAACCATAATGATTTTTTGCTGCTGCAAAATAAACAAGATTCCCATTTTGTTTAAATACCGGCATTTGATAGCTTATTCCTTCGGTAGCTTTAGGAGCTACTTTTTTGATAATTGCTCTAATTTTTTGCAATCCAGCTTGTTTACTTTTTTCTTGTAAACTGATATAATCATCAATAGTCAATAATACTTTCTTAGTTTCTTTCATACTCAATAGGATATTGGTAAAATCTTTCTAAATTTATACATCTTACTAAAATGTACCAAATATGATCGACCAATCCACCTTACAATTTTTAAAAGGTTTGCATAAGAATAATAATAGAGAATGGTTTTTAGCGAACAAGGTTAAATATGAAGCTGCGAAAAATAATTTTCTTCAGTTTGTTGAAACTACATTATCAGTAATTCAAAAATTTGATAATAACCTTAATGACCTAACGCCTAAACAATGTGTTTTTAGAATTAATCGCGATGTTCGTTTTAGTAAAAATAAAGATCCTTATAAAAATAATTTTGGAGCAAGTTTTAGTAAGGGCGCAAAAAAAATCGTAGCTGCCGGATATTATTTTCATTTAGAACCAGGTAATTCATTTATAGGAGGCGGTTTATGGATGCCCGAAGCGGCAGACTTGCAAAAACTAAGACAAGAAATTGATTATAGCTACAAAGAATTTTCAAGCATTATCAACAATAAAAAATTTGCTAATACCTTTGGTACACTAAGTGATGAAGCTAAATTGTCAAGACCACCTAAGGGTTATGAAATTGACAACCCTGCAATAGAATACTTGAAATTAAAAAGCTTTACAGCGATTATTCCATTACAGGATACAGAAATTTTAGACAAAGGTATTGTTAAGAAAACAACAGAGATTTTTAAAACATTATCTCCCTTAGTTCATTTTTTAAATAGAGCAATTGATTAGCAATACAATTTATTGACTTAAAAATGGGTTGGACCATTTCTTATCAACATATACATTGGTTCCACCTATGGTCTGAATAAATGCAATTAACTGTGCAGTTTCAGTTGGTGTTAATCTTAATTTATTGCCAACTCCATCTGCTCTTAATTTGCCATCTAAATTATTATTAGCAGGATTGTTAGGTATATTATTATAATGCCCTAACACAGCTGCAATAGTTGTGAACTGACCCGTATGCATCATTTTACTATTGGGTGTTCCATCCGCTTTTACCAAATCTCTTAATGATGGAGCTCTAGTATCATTGGTTTCAATGGATGTGCTGCCTATGATACCAACTATGCCATTATTTTTGGTATTAGGATCAATGTCAAATTCCGGGGCTCTATGACAACCATTACAACCAACTCCACCAGCGATACGATTTCCGCTACCATCAAACACTGGAGGTGTTAAAAATAAATTCTTTCCTGCATTTTCTATTGATGTAAAATTTGGAAATGGTGCCCCGTCATTATTTACTCTAGCTCTACCACTATCATACTTTGAGTCAAAAGATTGTATGCTTCTTACAAATTGAGCGAGCGATTCTTGTAATCTTGTTTGTGTCATCAACGTATCTCCGTAGATGGCTTTAAAAATTTCTTTATAATAATTTATTTTAGAAAGCTTATTCAACAAGGTATCTAAATTACCACGACCATTCAATCCACTAAAACCCATTTCGGCATGGTCTTGCATTGGCATGGTAGTTTGAATTTCTAAACTAGCGGCTCTTTCATTCCAAAAAAACTTTGTTTCATTAGCGAATCTTGCATTAATTAAACGCATAGAATGCCTGGCAGTAAGTCCTCCTAAAACACCGTCACTTACTAAAGCCGTGTCACTAAAGGCAAATGCTTGTTTATGACAGCTCGCACATGCAATAGTATTGTTGATGCTTAAATTTTTATCATAAAACAATATTCTGCCCAATGTTGCTTTATTGTCTTTGATGGTATCGGTTCCAGTATTATCATTGTTAATGTATGCCGGCTTTCCTTGATTAGCATAATTACTCAAATTATTAAAATCAATATTGGTTCCAAAAGCCGCTCTAGTTGCTGCAAAAGGATCTGCCAAAGCACTCATAGTAGCATTGGTTGCACCTAAATTTACGGTAGCTAAATCAACTTTAGTACAGCCAACTAGGATACCAATTACCACAAAAATGCCTATTGATATTTGAAATTGTTTTTTCATAAATGTGATTAAAATTACGCTTAATATATACTTAAGACAAAACAAATTCAAGCTAGTTTAAGCCTTAACAATACTTTGTGATGTTTAAAAATATTAAAATGGATAAAATAAAAAGAGGAGCTTATTTAAAATAAGCTCCTCTTTTTATTAATAGTTAAATATTACATCTGGCACTATTTTTCCTTGCCAGAACTCCATCCTAAAATAGCGTACAATGGACAAAAGTTAATAATGCTTGTTAATAACAATACACCACCTACAACCAGTAATATATTACCTAAAGTACCTTCCACCATTTTAGTAATGTAAAGCATTGCAAAAGCAATGGCTAAAATAATACGAATTACTTTGTCTAAAGAATCGATATTAGCTTTCATAAAAATTGGTTTTGGTTAAAAATTTATTTTTAATTATTTCGTTTCTTTTTTAAACATGCCTGCCACTAAAAACCCCATTAAAGCGCCATATAAACTACTATTTAATGGCTTGGAAGTAATCATGCAAGTTCCGCTAGCACAGCCAATAAATTTCCAATACGCAAAACCTACAATGGCACCAAGACATATGCCCATTAAGTCTCGCTTGTATTTTAATACAAATGCATTCACAATTAACTTATTTTATTTCTTAGCCCAAACCAAGAACCTCCATTGTAAACTTCTACTCCAGCAGTTTTTAGAGCTGACTTTGCCATTCCGCTTCTGGCACCACTTTGACAAACCGTAATAATTGGTTTGTTTAGTTTTTTGATTGCATTAATTTCTCTTTGGATGATGTTTACTGGAATATTTTTTGATCCTTTAATATGACCACGATCAAATTCTTGTGGAGAGCGAACATCAATTATAATTGCACCTGCCTCTGTTAAGGCTTTAAAATCGGTACTAGGACCAAAAAATTTTCTTAAAAAGCTAAACATATTAATTGTTGTTTATGATATTATTTAAACTAAAAATTCCACCGCCATTGTATACATCATGCATAGATTATTTTTTCTAATACAAAATTGAGACTTTAATAATTCTTAATTGGTGATATTTATCACATTCCCAATTTAAGTGCAAAACAGTACATTCATTATATTCTAATCCAATCAAAGGAATTTCGATTCATGATGATCCAGCCATTATTCTCCATTTTCTTTAAAAGTCGGCTTACCACTTCTCTGGAGGTATTTAAATCATTGGCTATTTCCTGATGGGTTAAATGTACAGTATTGCCAAATTGCTTAATATGTCTCTTTATATAAAATTCTAAACGTTCATCCATATTTTTAAAAGCAGTTTCATTGATAGTTTTAAGCAATTCTTCATATCTACTACGATAGGTTCTAATTACAAAATAGTGCCAACTCTTGAATTCGTTTAGCCATTTTTCCATAAACTCAATAGGAATTGCTAAATATTGAATATCAGTAACAGCTTTTGCCAAAACTTGACTTTGCTCATGATGATAGTTACATACGAGCGTAACTGCACAAGCTTCGCCTGGGTTTATGTGGTACATAAAATATTCACCGCCATCTTCTCCTTCCTGATAAAGTTTAACGGTACCTGCTACTACCAACATTGCAGATTTTATATTTTGTCCCATTTTTAAAAGAGCGGTACCCGCTTTTGCCTCTTTTAATACTGCCTCTTTTAATACTGCGTCATATAAACCCTCTTCCCAATCTGGGAATATTTTTTTAAGCGCTTCTTTTGATAACATATAATATATAAATTCAGAAGTGAATATACTTTATTTAAAGCAATGTAATAAATGTCACCAAATTGCCTATGGAAAAATGGTAATTTCATAAAAATGATCAAATGAAAAAATTCTTGACAAAAATTGATTTTACATTAATGTTTAGACTCTTATTAAGTTTAGCGATGGTTATTAATGGATACAAGCAAAATGATAATACATCTTATATTTTTGCAAGCTTTCTTTTGATATATGCAATAGTTGCTGCTAAATATAAAGTGGGTTGTGGCTATAATACTTGCTCACCCAATAATAAAACTATTTAGTTAAACTAGTTTTTCACCATTAGTTGAAAGGGCCCAAACTTATGTTGTTGCTCGCTAAAGCTATCTGTATAAGGGCCATAAGGATAATCAAAAGGTTTCTTTTTAATATTTGGCCAGTCCTTTGATTGATTCATATGAGGACGTGCTTGGCTATTTATATATGCGGCTAAATCCCAAGATTGTTCATCTGATAAAGTTGGTTTTTCATGTGATGTTTGTAAATAAGGCATATTGTTTTTTAGATAGCCTGCTAGATTACTAATTCGATACAATCCAGCACCATCATTATAACTTTGCTCACCCCAAACTGGTGGATAAGCATATTCCTCATTGTTGGCGAGTAATTGTCCTTGACCATTATTGCCATGGCAAATTTGACATTTAGCTACATATACAATTTGTCCTTTTTGAGGATCTGCAGCCCTATCTAAAAATTTTATTTTTTCAATCCCACTGCCTATAGGCTTTTTATCTTTTTGAACGTTCTTGCCTAAATATTTTATGTAACTATAAATTGCTGCATATTCTCTACTAGTACTATCTAATGCTTTGCCGTTTAAGCTACGTTCCATACAGTCTGAAACTCTTTTATAAATGGACTCCACAGTACCGCTTCTGTCTCTATATTTTGGGTAAGTCGAAAAAACTGCACCATAATTATTGCCCCAGGGTTGGTTACCTGCATTTAAATGACAATTTTGGCAATTCATGCCATTGGTTAATTTGGAAACGGATCCGTTAGGTCCAAAATATTTTGAGGTATGTGCAATTAGGTCTTGGCCATATAAAATTAAAGCTCGTTCTTCACCTTTGATGATTGTATCGGTTGAAATGTCTGGCCCAATCCAAGCTGCATTTGAATTTCCGCTATGATCGATTTTAAATTTCCTTGTACTTAAAAAATAAAATTTTATGCAAGCAAATGCAATGATAATCCCAATAAGTAATAGAATGCTTCTACGCATTTGTTTCATACCTTAATATTAAAACTTTATTGCGAGATTCTAATTGAGTTAGTTTATGTTTCTTATATTTAAGTATAAATTATCCAATTATGTTAGCTAAGCTTAAAAATATTGTTTTTGTATTTGCATTTTGTATGATGACAACGAGTGGGTTTAGTCAAGACATTCCAAAAACAAAGGAAAATAAAATACATAATATCGTAGTTCAATTAAATACAGCGGACACTGCTAGTTGGTCAAGCATCATTGGAAATATTAAAAATGTTCAAAAAGCATGGCCTACTAATTTAAACATCGAGGTGGTTGTGCATGGAAAAGCGATAGATTTTTTAGTGAAAGACAAAACCGTTTTTGCTAACGATATTCAATTGCTGGCTAGCCAGGGTATCAAATTCAATGCATGTCAAAATACCATGCGTAAACATAATATTACTGCAGACATGTTGCTAAATGTGGCAGGTACTGTTCCTTCTGGAGTTGTTGAAGTGGTTACTAAACAAGAGGAAGGCTGGAGTTATTTGAAGTCGGGTTTATAAATGATCAAATGGCATTTACTATAAATAAATTGTAACTTTGCAAAATGCAAAGACTTTTATTTTTATTGACATTCGTATTTTTTATTGTTAACGCGCGCGCGCAAGCGGTAGATACTATTCCCAAGCAGCTACATAAGAAAAATATTTTTACGCTAGCTTTTTATAAACAACCAGGCAAGGATTCAATGGTTGATTTTATTGATGGGGTATATCGAATTCTTAAAATAAATAAAGATAGAAGTCAAACTGAAGAAATTACAAAAGCACATTTGACTTTTATACCTGGTGTAGAATATAGCCTAGGAACAGGAATGGCAGCATCTGTTAATGCAAGTGTGGTTTTGCCTAAAACAATGGGGACCGAAAATAAATCAACTTATTTTACTGAATTAAAAGTTACCCAAAATAAGCAAATTGTTTCTCAGTTTGCAAGTAATATTTGGACAAAAAATGGGGAATATAATTTCAGTAATAACTGGTCTTATTTAAAGTATCCACAAAAAGATTTTGGTTTAGGGAATACTTCTAGTCTTAATTTATTAGATGAATTAGATTACTCGTATTTGAAATTGTACCAATCGATTTCTAAAAAAATTGCAAACAATTTATATTTCGGTATTGGCTTAAATATGGACTATCACTGGAATATACAAGATACTTCTACCAAAAATAAACCAGTAAATGGATTGGCGCAGTATGGTCAAACTAAAAATTCAAATTCAACTGGGTATGTATTAAATTTATTGTATGACACAAGAATAAATAATGTTAATCCTGTTGCGAATAGTAGTTTTATCAATGTTATGTTTAGAGATAATTTAACTGTATTGGGAAGCGATCAAAAATGGAGTTCTTTAATATTAGATTATAGAAAATATATTTCTTTCCCAGCCGGTAGTAAAAATATTTTAGCGTTGTGGACCTATGATCAATTAACATTGAATGGAAAGCCACCTTATTTAGATTTACCCAATACAGCAAGCGATACCTATAGTAATTTTGGAAGAGGTTATGTACAAGGAAGATTTAGAGGTGATAAATTATTATATGCAGAATCAGAATACAGATTTGGCATAACTGAAAATGGATTTTTAGGAGGTGTGGTTTTTGCCAATGTGCAAAGCCTATCATCAATGCCTGGACAAACTATTCAAGGTGTTGTGCCAGGATATGGTGCAGGACTAAGAGTTAAGTTTAACAAGCACTCTAATACAAGTGTAGCTTTAGATTATGGATTTGGACAAGGTGGTTCAAGAGGTTTATTTATGAATTTAGGTGAAGTATTTTAGTATTATCAAATAACTAAGCTGTTATCATTCTAATAAATAAGTCTTCCACTTTTTTTCTTGCCCAAGGTGTTTTTCTTAAAAATTTTAAACTGGATTTAATACTTGGGTTGCTATTGAAGCAATTAATAGGGATATGCTGTCCTAAGTCCTCCCATCCAAAATATTTCACTAATTCAGTGACTATATATTCTAGTGTTTTTCCGTGTAATGGGTCATTTGAAACTTGCTGCATATGCAATATTAAGTAATTTGCTTTTGTTATGAATGTACATCGCTATTTTCTCGTTAATAAACCATTCAATATGGTTTCACAATTTGTGAGTAGTCATGATGTACGTTTATTAGGTGATTTAAATTTTGATTTTCCTGATGGCACACATGCGATTGGAAGATTAGATCAAAATTCAGAAGGACTATTGTTATTAACTACCAATAAAAAAATCACCAAACTACTTTTTCAAGGTCCAGTACCACATAGACGCACTTATTTAGTGCAGGTAAAAAATGAAATGAGTTTAGAAACTGTAAATAAATTAGCTGCTGGCATTGAAATAAGTGCAAAAACAGGATCTAGTTTTAGAACCACTCCTTGTGAAGTTAAAATAGTAGATAAACCTATTAATTTATTTGATGCTGGTAAACCCTTGCACAAAAATGTAATTACCACATGGTTAAACATTACGCTTACCGAAGGAAAATTTCATCAAGTGCGAAAAATGGTTGCAGCCGTGAATCATAAATGTATTCGACTTATTCGAATTTCTATAGAAGCGATACAATTAGGTAATCTAAAACCTGCAGCAGTCATTGAAATAAGTGAATCAGAATTTTTTAAGAAATTGAGATTATAATGTGTATTAAAGAGATATTATGATATTGCCATCTTTGATACTTTTTCCTGGATTTATTTAATGATTTAGTAATAAGTCCCAGAAAATATCAAATTTATTTTAATTTAATGTGTTTTAAAAAAATTCATAATTCATTGAAAATCAATAAATAATTTTTTAAAATCAAATAGTCTACAAAAATTGTAGAAAATTCAGTCTTTTTTAAGGCTTCTTGTTTTGAAAATTGTTAATAAAATCTTAATTTAGCATTTCGTGTTATTCCAAGACGAGTTCTGTTTAACAAAAATTAAAACAAGTATGAGAAAAAAACTTTTATGGAGCTTACTTGCATCGTGCCTATTCTTTGGTACTGCAATGGCCCAAAATCCTACCGTAAATGGTAGAGTAACTGATGAAAAAGGAGATCCAATTTCTGGAGCTTCTGTTCAAGTTAAAGGTACAAGAACTGGTACTACAGCAAACACTGATGGTACGTTCACATTAAAAGCTGCAAATGGTGCAACTTTAGTGGTATCTGCTCTTGGATTTGAGTCAAAAAATGTAGCTGCTGCTGCAAATGTAACTGTGAAATTAGCCGCTGATGTGAAAGCATTAAGTGAGGTAGTTGTAACAGGATCAGGAGTTGCGACATCTAGAAAGAAATTAGGTATTTCTACGGAGTCAATCACTTCGGCTAAATTACCTATCGTTCCTGCTGCTTCTATCGACCAGGCTTTGATCGGTAAAATCCCAGGTGCTCAAATTTCTTCTGTGTCTGGTAACCCTGGTGACCAAGTAAACATCGTTTTACGTGGTATTAACACTGTACAAGGTGGTACTCGTCCATTAGTATTATTAGATGGAGTTGAAGTTCCATTTACTAGTTTAACAACTATCGATTTAACGCAAGTTGATCGTGTTGAGGTAGTTCAAGGTGCTGCTTCTGCTTCTTTATACGGTGCGCAAGGTGCGAATGGTGTAATCCAAATTTTCACTAAAAAAGGACAGAAAGGAAAAATGAATGTTAATGTGAGCTCTAGTTTAGCAAACAGTACTTTCATTAACTCTGGTAATTTTGGTAAAGCAAAATTACACGGGTACTTAACGGATGCAAATGGAAATATCATTTCTCAAAATGCTAGTGGTGGATTCGCTGCTGGTGCTCCATTAAGTGTTGATCCAGTTTTAGGATCTATCTTAGGTTCTGGTTCATTAGCGTATGCTTATGGTAGTAATATTGGAACAAACCCTGGTGCTCCTGGTGAAACTCAAAACTATACTCGTTATGGTATCTTGGATCCAAGAAACCAATTTAACAAGCCATATGTTGGAGCTTTACAATATCATGATCACTTTGCTGAAATCTTCCAAGATGCACAAACTATAAATAACTCTATTAATATTAATGGTGGTGGTGAAAAGAATGACTTTAGCTTAACTGTTTCTAACAATCATCAAAACTCTCCTTTCTTAAGAAATAATGGTGCTTTAGATAGAACTAACATTACTGCGAACATTGGTGCTGAGGTTTTCAAAAACTTCACTATCCGTTCAATTACTAATATCGCTTACACAGCCAACGACATGCACCCAGGTTTAGGTGCGCCAGGTGGAATTGGTTATGGATATGGTACACAAAATGCAGGTGTAGGTCAAATTTATGGTTTCTTAAACACCTCTCCTTTCTTGAGCATTGCTGATACAGTTGTTGGTGGTAAACACCCAGTGTATCAAAAAGCTAGTTTCGTATCAGTGAACGCTGGTAACCCTTATTATAGAACTGATTACTCAAATGGTAACAGCAAAAAATATGATATCATTCAAAATTTTGAAGCTAACTACAAAATCAACAAGAACATTGTGTTGAATGCTAAATATGGTGTGAGCTACAAAAATGAAAATGATATTTGGACATTCTACAACCAATCTCAAGACGCTAGTTCTAATTACTATGGTAGTTGGGCATCTTACCAAAATGGTAACGATAATACTGGTGAGATTGATAACTTCCAATACAGTTTAACAAAACAAAACTTTAATGCGAATGCAGTAATTACTTCTGACTTCCAAAGAGATTTTGGTTTGAAAATTCCTATTACAACTTCTACTTTAGTTGGATTTGACTATCGTAAGAGTCAATACAAAGAATTAGATGGTTATGGTCTTTCTTTAGGCTTAAACCCTCCATTTACTTTGAACTCAACTCAGTCTCAAGTTATTAACTACGATTATAATGAAACTTTTGCTACTTATGGTTATGTAGTGGATCAAAAAATTGACTGGGCTAACCACGCGGGTGTAACTGGTGGTTTCAGAACGGATTATTCTTCTGCATTCGGTGCAGGTTCTAAGCCATTCACTTTCCCTCACTACAATGGTTATGTGAACTTAGAGTCATTCAAATTCTTTGATGGTATCAGCAATACAATCACTTCTTGGAAATTACGTGCGGCTTATGGTCAAGCGGGTATCCAACCAGGTGCATTTGATCGTTACCCTGTGTTAAATTTACAAGCAACAGGTTCTCAAGTTGCTTATACCAATCAGTCTTCTGCTAAAAATCCAAACTTAGGTGTGGAAGTATCAAGCGAAACTGAATTTGGTACAGATATCTCTTTAGGTTTATTAAAATCAGGTAACTGGTTTAGAACTTTAAACGCGTCTTTCACTTATTGGAAACGTGCAACTGACAACGCCATCTTTGCTCAAAACGTACCGCCAAGTACTGGTGGAACAAGTTTATTGACAAACGCAATTGGATTGTCTTCAAATGGTATTCAATTTAGTGTAAACATTCCAGTAGTTACTACTAAGAATTTTGCATGGGATTTCACAACCAACTGGGGACACCAAGTTTCTACAATTGATAAAGTAGAAGGTGGTGATATTCCATTAACTTCTTATGCTGGTTCAACTGGTTTAGCATTAGTTGCTGGTCGTAAGATTGGTGAAATTTATGGTTACAAAGCTTTAACTAGCGTATCTCAATTAAGAGCAGATGGTAAAACTCCATTCATTCCTGTAGCTAACCAAGGTCAATATGAAATCGTAAACGGTCGTGTGGTTAATACTGCTACAAAAGCAATTTACTTCTCTGATGAAGCAACTTCTTTTGGAGATCCTAACCCTACCTTTACTTCTTCATTCATCAACAACTTTACTTTCAAACAAGCTATCACTTTTGGATTCCAATTTGATTGGGTAAATGGTGCACACTTGTATGAGCAAACTAAAGAGTGGATGTATCGTGATGGTATTAGTAGTGACTATACTAAGCCAGTTACGATTGGTGGTCAAACTGGTGCTTGGTCTGCTTACTATGCAAGTGCTTACTATGCATTAGGTAATACAGCTAAAGGTGTTGGTAACAATACTACTAAAGATTACTTCTATGAAGATGCATCTTTCGTTAGATTAAGAAACATTTCATTAGGTGTTGACTTAGCTAAATTCACAGATATCAAATGGGCTAAAAAAGCACAATTGGTGTTAAGTGGTCGTAACTTGTTAACCTTTACTAAGTATGATGGTTTAGACCCAGAAATTAGTTCAGGTGCATCTAACTCTTCTTATGATAGAGGTGTTGACCATAGTACGATTCCAAATATGAAATCTTTCCAACTTTCATTAAACCTTGGATTCTAATTCTAACCTAAATAAAAAAGTATAACAGATGAAAAGATTAATAAATTTTAAACAAAGAACAACAGGATCGTACAGTTTGTACATCTTGGCGGTCGCAGCCATCATGTTGGTATCTAGCGCTTGCTCGAAACAACTTGATGTGAAAGACCCTAATGACCCGACTTTTGCGGGTAATGTAAATTCCGAGCAAGGAATTGCAGCATATGCTATGGGTAGCGTTTACTGGAATGGTTTCAGTTACGGTGATGGATGGTTAGGAGATAGCTATTTCTCCTTACCATGGGGTTACCGTGAATTAATGGGTGATGCTATTGGTGGTGGTCAAGGTTCAAACAACCAAACTACAACAATGGGTGTTCCTGATAGTTTTGTAGCTGATCCAACAAATGCTGCAGCAACTACATTCGTAAATACAGCTCCTCAGGCTACTGGTATCATCCGTAGCTTTAATACAACTGCAGCAACTGCAAATGCAAACAACGCATTGTATTATGAGTGGACAAATATGTACGCCATGATCAATGGTTGTAATATCGCTTTAGAAAACTTAGGTTCAATTACTTCATTGTCTGCTGATAAAGCAAAGACAGTGCAAGCTTGGGCTTATTTCTGGAAAGGTTACGCTTATGCTCAAATTGGTAGCATGTACTATGCTGGTTTAATTGAAGATCATTCTGCAACTATCAATAATAAGTTTGTTGACCATAATGCAATTATTGCTGAATCAAACAAGCAATTAAATTTAGCTTTAACTACTTTATCTGGTATTGGTAACCAAGGTGATTACTCTACTATGATTGCTGAGTTAATCCCTCAACAAAACCAAGTTGGTTTAGGTAAGGCACCTTCTACAGCTCAATTTATCAAGTCAATCAATACTTTATTGGCTAGAAATATTGTTGTGAATAGATTAGCTCCTTTTGTAAATGGTATCACTAGTGCTTCTATTGCTAAGGCTTCTATTCCAGCTGCTTCTGCTGCAGATTGGGCACAAGTAATTACTTATTGTAATGCTGGTATTGGACAAGGAGATTATGTGTTTACTGGCCGTTCTTCTGCTGCTAACTCCTATTTCTCTAATACTGGTGGAACTGTAGCATCAATTGCTGCTTCTTCTAACCAAAATACTACTTATAAGGTTTCTGAGCGTTTAGTTCAAAACTTTGGTACTGGTGATGCGCGTTTAGCGAATTTCACTACTGCGAGTGGTACTTTTTATGGTGATGCAAACACAAACACTACACGTTATAGTTTAGTGGATGGAATAACTGCTGGCTTAACAGTTCCTGTTTTAGGTTCTCGTGTAGCTGGCGCATTAGAAGTTTATATTGGACCATCATACGAAGAGAATGCTTTGATGTTAGCGGAAGCTAAAATCAGAACTGGTGATGTTGCGGGTGGTGTTACTTTAATTAACACTGTACGTGCTTACCAAAAAGCAGGTGTTGCTGCATTAGCAACAACAATCTCTGCAACTCAAGCTTTAACTGAATTAACTAAAGAAAGAGGTGCTTCACTTGCTTTCCGTGGTTTATCTTGGTTTGATGCAAGACGTTGGGGTTGGACTTATAGTACTGCTAATGGTGGTGGACGTTATGGCGCAACTTTGATTTTTAACAAAGTTGTTTATCCTAACGCTACAATTAACTATAACTTTATGGATTATTGGGATGTTCCTGCAGATGAAACTGTAAAGAACCCTCCAGCTGCTGGCTCAGCTGCAGTTAAGAATCCTAACTGGTAATATTTTAATTATCTGCCCTTCATAAAATTTAAGGGCAGATAATTTTTCTCTTATGATTTTGAAAGCCCTTACGAAATTCGTAAGGGCTTTTTTAGTTTTTCTCCGAGCTATTTCTATACATTTTTCAGCTACTTTTCCTAACTTAACACAATGCAAACGCAAAATAAACAGTTGGGATTATGGACGAGCACTTCACTAGTTATTGGCAACATGATTGGTGCTGGTGTTTTTATGATGCCTGCTACTTTAGCGAGCTTTGGTGGCATTAGTTTAGTGGGTTGGGTTTGTGCATCCATAGGCGCTTTTTTGTTATCAAAAGTATTTGCTAATTTATCTAAACTATTACCTGCAGCAGATGGTGGTCCTTATGCCTATTCACAAAAAGGCTTGGGAGATTTTGCCGGATTTTTAGTGGCTTGGTGTTATTTGGTTTCGGTATGGTGTACCAATGCCGCGATAACAGTTTCTTTTATTAGTGCATTAAGTACATTTATCCCTGTCTTAGCTACGAATAGTGTACTTGCAGCATTTACAGGATTGGCAACTATTTGGTTTTTAACTTGGATTAATTCATTAGGTATTTTAACATCAGGCATTTTACAATTAGTTACTACGATTTTAAAAATTGTTCCGATTGTATTAATAGGACTTGTGGGATTATTTTACATTCATTGGAATAATTTCTTGCCATTTAATACAAGTGGTACCTCTAATATTGCAGCTATCACTGCTACGACTACACTTACGTTTTTTGCTTTCTTAGGGATTGAATGTGCAACCATACCTTCGGGTAGTGTAGCAAATTCGGCAGCTACTGTTGCAAAAGCTACAACACTTGGAACACTCATTGCAACGGTGGTTTACATTTTAAGTACAGTGAGTATTATGGGCATGATTCCTGCAGCGCAATTAAAAACAAGTGTCACTCCATTTGCTGATGCGGCTATTTTAATTTGGGGGCAAGGTGCACAGTACTGGGTTAGCGCTGGAGTTGCCATTGCTGCATTTGGCGCGCTTAATGGTTATATATTAATTCAAGGACAATTGCCAGCAGCTATTGCGAATGATAAGTTGTTTCCAGCGATATTCGCGCGTAAAAATAGTAAAGGAGTGCCCGCTATTGGCATTGTGATTTCAAGTGTATTTGTTTCCATATTTATGGCCATGAATTATACAAGAGGCTTAGTAGCACAGTTTCAGTTTTTAATTTTATTGACTACTTCTACTATTATCATTCCTTATGTTTTTTGTACCGCTTCTTTTATTATTATGCGATTCAAAAATAATTTTACCAATAGCCTCTCCTTAATTGGGGCCGTTTTATTGGCAAGCTTAACTTTTGTATTTTGCATTTGGATCATGTTAGGACTAGGGCAGGAAACGGTGTTTTGGGGATTCTTCCTTACCTTGTTTTCAGTTCCAATTTATGTTTTTGCTGTTATAAAAAGAGATAAAAAATTAACAAACTAATTTATAAAAATTATGAGTGCGCATTCTGAATCAGGCAAATTAAAAACCGTATTTATTAAAAAAGCAGCTGCTGCTTTTATTGATGATGCACATATATCACAACACTGGGAATCCCTTAATTATTTAGGAAAGCCGGAGATCAACCAAGCATTAGCAGAGTATGAGGCTTTTGAAAAAATATTTATAGATAACGGAACCGAAGTTTTGTATTTGCCTCAGGATGATACGGTAAATATGGATTCTATTTATTGTAGGGATGCAGCTATTGCAACAGATAGAGGAATGATTATTTGTAATATGGGTAAAGAAGGACGAAGAAACGAACCTGCTGCAGAACATCGTGCTTTTGAAGCCAATGGCGTTAAAGTATTAGGATTTATTACTTCGCCAGGTACTTTGGAAGGAGGTGATGTTGCTTGGTTGGATGAAAAAACATTAGCAGTTGGACATACGTATCGTACCAATGAGGAAGGCATTCGTCAGTTATCTGCTTTATTAGCACCACAGGGAGTAACGGTAATGCCGGTATCCATGCCACATTATAAAGGACCTTCGGATGTATTTCACTTAATGTCAGTTTTAAGTCCTGTAGATAAAAATTTAGCAGTAGTTTATTCTCCATTAATTCCTATTATTTTTAGAAATGAATTAATTGCACGTGGGTTTGAATTGGTTGAAGTGCCAGAGGAAGAGTTTGATAGCATGGGATGTAATGTTTTGGCATTGGCACCACGCGTTTGTTTAATGGTAAAAGGAAATCCAATTACAAAATCAAGATTACAAAAAGCAGGATGTAAAGTAATTGAATATGAAGGGTCAGAAATTAGTGTAAAAGGAGGCGGTGGTCCAACCTGTTTAACAAGACCGGTGAATAGAGATTAATGTATTTCAAATCAATTTCAATTATAAATCTGAAATTCGTTTCAAGTAATTGTAAAACTGATATTTAGCACCTTCTTTTAATTGCGCACTATAAATTCCTTTGGAGCCGGATGAAAAATAAGCAATGATACTAGCAAGACCAATATAAATACCTGCACCCATACCAAACATTTCAAAGCCTAATGCAATGGATGCGATGGCACAATGGGTAGCACCTGCAAACACAGCAACAAAGCCCATACCAGCGAGCAATGCCATGGGTAAGGGGATGAATAAAAACAAAGCGTTTCCTAGTGTAGCTCCAATAAAAAATAAGGGAGTTACTTCGCCACCTTTAAAACCTGCACTTAATGTAAATGTGGTGAGTAATAATTTTATGGCAAAATCATATTTGCCAGCAGGACTCATGAAGGCATCAGCAATGCCAGGTATGCCTAATCCAATAAATTTATTTTCAAATCCTAATAAAAAAATAGTGATTACTAATATAATACCCCCTATAAATGGACGCAGTGGCTCATATTTTATTTTACTAAATAACCTTGCCCATATATTATTGGCTTCTGTAAATAATAATGCAGTGGTTCCAAAAATTAAACCAGCTAAAAATATGGGAACTAATACATTCATATTAAAATGAGGCACAATAGGAATGACATAAACAGTATGATGTATACCCCAAGCAAAACAAGTATAGTGAGCAATATAAGCAGCAGCAAAGCTTGGCAAAATATCGGCTATTCTAATATTTTTAAACAACATAATTTCCAAAGCAAATATTGCACCAGCAATAGGCGTGCCAAACACAGCTGCAAAGCCCGCACTAATACCAATAATTAAAATCGTTTTTCTTTGGGTATCATTTAATTTAAATAAATCGGTGAACTGATCTGCGATGGCGCCACCCATTTGTACTGCAGTACCTTCGCGGCCAGCCGAGCCACCAGCCAAATGTGTAAGAATGGTTCCGATATATACCAATGGAGCCATTTTAAATGGAATTCTTTTTTCAGGGTTATTATGTTGTTCTAGTAATAAATTATTTCCTTTTTTGGCATCCCCTCCATAGTAATAATATATTGCACCAATTCCAAATCCTATAATAGGTAAACTATAAATAATCCATAAATGTTTTTCTCTCCAATAGGTTACAAAATCTAAGCTACTTAAAAAAAATGCAGCAGCGGAACCAATGAGCATGCCCACAATCACACAAATGAAAATCCACTTTAGTAAATTGATAATATGAATTTTAGCAGTACTCATTTAGTTAGTCCTTCTTTTTCTTTTTAGTAATCATGACAATGGCAATGATCACCCATATAAAATTTACCACCATGCTTGGATAAGCTTGATGAAAGTAGGTGTTGATGACAAAGAAAAATCCTCCAATAATATTTGCTAAAATATACCACTTGCTCTCCGCTTGTAAACGCCCAGTAATGTTTAGTGCATAGGAGCCGACGATTAATACAGAGGCAATCCAGCCTAGACTTTCAATTAAAATATTCATTATTTAAAATTAAGCTATTATGCCTATTTTTACCTTGTAAAATGATCTTGATTTATGGAAAAGTCTTACAATAAGTTATTAGAAAACAATAAAAAATGGGTAGCTGAACAGTTGGCCCTTGACCCAGATTTTTTTAATAATTTGGCTAATACCCAAAATCCTGAATATTTATGGATTGGATGTTCTGATAGCAGGGTTCCTGCAAATCAAATTACAGGCACAAAACCGGGAGATGTTTTTGTACATCGCAATATCGCTAATATGGTGGTGCATAGTGATATGAATATGTTAAGTGTATTGTCTTATGCAGTTGAAGTTTTGAAAGTAAAGCATATAATTGTTTGCGGTCATTATGGTTGTGGCGGTGTGTTAGCAGCAATGAATAATAAACAACTTGGATTAATTGATAACTGGTTAAGACATTTAAAAGATGTATATCGTATTAATTATCAAGAGTTGGATGCGATACCGGATGAATACGAAAGAGGGCGCCGCTTTGTAGAACTTAACGTGATAGAACAAGTGTTTCATTTAGGTAAAACATCTATTGTTCAAAATGCTTGGAAAAGAGGTCAAGACATACACCTACATGGATGGGCTTATGATGTTAAAGATGGCCTTATCAACGACTTAGGGGTGAATTTTAAAAATACTGACGACTTACATAGTGTGTACAAGCTTGATTAAAAGCTGCGCTTATTATTAGTTTAAAGATAGAGTGCATATTTATTGTTTTTTTAATTAAATTTAATCAACGATAAATTATTGCCACATGAAAAATTTCATTGCATTTGTTGCATGCCTTTTTGTGATTAACGCTCAGGCGCAAACCTACACCCCTACACCAGGAAATTTAGCAGCAAGAACTGCGTTTCAAGATCGAAAATTTGGAATGTTTATTCATTGGGGTGCTTCTAGTGTATTAGGGGATGGAGAGTGGGTGATGGAAAATCATGGTATACAAGCCGCAGATTATAAAAAATTAGTCAAGCTTTTTAATCCAACACAATTTGATGCAGCAAAATGGGTGAGTACTGCCAAAAGTGCTGGCATGAAATATATCGTCTTTATCACAAGACACCACGATGGATTTTCTAACTGGGATACTAAATTTTCTGATTGGAAAATTACCAATACGCCCTACAAACAAGATCCATTAAAGCAATTGGCAGTTGAGTGTAAAAAACAAGGCATTGCTTTAGGTTTATACTATTCAACATTGGATTGGAGTCGTGATGATTACCCCTATGAGACAGGAAGAACCGGACAAAAAGCAGGTCGTACTCAAAAAAGTAATTACGCTTCGTACCTGCAATTCATGAAAAATCAATTAACTGAATTATTGACTAATTATGGATCTATTTCTTGTATTTGGTTTGATGGACATTGGGATCAAACAAATCCAGAAGGTTCGGCAGATAGAAGCTCCAGAATTGATTGGAAATACAATGAAATTTATGGCTTAATTCATAAGCTTCAGCCCAATTGTATGATTGGAAATAACCATCATTTGGATCCAATTAATGGGGAAGATTTTCAAATGTTTGAGCAGGATTTGCCAGGTCAAAATACGGCGGGTTTAAATTTTCAATCTGCATCTGCACTTCCTTTGGAGTCATGCATTACGATGAACGATTCTTGGGGTTTTAAAATAAATGATCATCATTTTAAAACAAGAAATGAGGTAATTCGCACGCTAGTAAATGCTGCAGGCCGCAACACGAATTTATTATTGAATGTGGGCCCAATGCCAAACGGAGAAATTGGAAAAGAGTTTACAGATACTTTAGCTTCCGTTGGTAAATGGGTAAAACAATTTGGCCATACTATTTATGGAACAAGAGGAGGCCCCATGAAGCCTGAAAAATGGGCGGTTACTACCCAGGATGCGAAAAATGTGTATATACATATTTTTGAGCGTCCCGAAAATGGAATTATCGAAGTGCCAGGAAATTATAAAAACGATCAAATTAAAGTATTAAATGATGCGAGTACTTTAACTGCTGAAAAAACACAAAATGGCCTAAAAATCAATGTAGGAAAGCTTTTACTACAAGGGCCGTCAACGATTTTAGTAATTTCAAAAAATTAGGTAACAATTTGGTAACATTGGATTAATACTTACGTAAAGTCATTGGTAACAATTTGGTAACTTTAAAAAAAGCTTTAACAATTCATTAATTCTTTCTTTTGTGCTTCAAATTAAAGAATAAAATGAAAAAGTTTTTAATGTTTATCGTTTTAGGTTTATTCTTAAACAATGCATTTGCTCAGGAAACTACTTCTACATTAAGTGGACGTGTTGTTAGTGAAAAAAATGAAGCGGTTGCTGGTGCAACAATTAAATTAACCCATGTACCTACGGGTGCTACAGTTACTTTCCAATCCAATGCAAAAGGATTATTTGTAGCTCCCAACTTAAAACCCGGTGGTCCTTACACGATTAAAATCAGCTCGGTTGGGTTTAAAGATCAAGACTACAATGATGTGAATTTAACATTAGGAGCTAATCCTGATGTTAATATTATCTTGGCATCAAAAGTAAATCAACTTTCAGACGTAGTTGTTAATAGCAATACGCGTAAAAGAGCAGAAGGTGGAACTACTATTGGAATTAAACAATTAAATTCTTTACCAACATTGGGAAGAAGTTTAAGTGATTTTACAAGATTAACTCCTCAAGCTAATAACAACTCTTTTGCTGGTTCTAGTTTCCGTTACAACAACTTAACTATTGATGGTGCTATTAATAATGACGCCATTGGTTTTAGTAATAGTTTTGGTGGTGTGAGCGGTGGAGGACAATCTGGAGCTGCAGGTGCAGGTACAAGAACTAACCCTTACAGCTTGGATGTAATTCAAGAAGTACAAGTTCAATTGGCTCCATATGATGTTAAATTAGGAAACTTTACAGGTGGTAGTGTAAACGCTGTTACTAAAAGTGGTACAAACGATATTCACGGTAGTATTTATAGCTATGGTCGTAATTCAAGTTTAGTTGGTAAAAGTGTGGATGGTTTAAAAACACCTATCGCATCAAGTTTTTATGATTATCAAAACGGAGCTACAATAAGTGGACCTATCGTTAAAAATAAAGCTTTCTTTATTTTTAATGTTGAGCAAACACGTCGTCAAGAACCAACTTTCTATAATGCAGGAGATCCTGGTGCTGCAGTTACTTTAGCTGATGCAACTGCTATCTACAATCAATTAAAGAATAAGTATGGGTATGATGCAGGTGCATATCAAGGTGCGTATACGATTTTTACAAACAGCGATAAAGTATTTGGTCGTTTAGATTTTAATTTAAATGAAAAAAATACATTAACTGTGAGAGGTATTTTCACAAAAGGTTGGGGTAATAACTTGGAAAGAACAAGTACAAACTTCCAGTTTGGCTCAACTGACTTTACACAACATACGGACAATGTTAACTTAACTGCTGAATTAAAATCTAAAATCAGCAATAATGTAAACAACCAATTTAATGTAAGTTATATCAATGTTCACGAGTATCGTGATTTCCCAGGTACCTTATCACCTTTCATGGATATTGGAGGTGGTGCGGTATGGGTTGGTACATGGAGAGAAGCTTCAATTTATAACATGAAGCAATCTACTTTTGAAATTAGTGATAATTTAACTATTACAAAAGGCATTAATAAATTTACTCTAGGAACACATAATGAGTTCTATAATTTAAATTATGGATTTGTAAACTCATGGAATGGTCGTTGGGAGTATTCAAATTTAACCAACTTCTTAGCAGACAAGCCAAGTCGTATTAGAGGTGCATATTCAACGAATCCAGCTTTACCAAATACAAGAGATGCTATCTACAATAATCCTCCTAGTCCTTATAATGTAGCTTTAATGAGTGCATATTTTCAAGATGAAATTGCTGCAAGTGCTAAATTTAAAGTGACTCCTGGTATTAGATTAGATTATCCTCAATTAGGAAATAATGTTCCAATTGATCCTGGTTTTGCAACAGCAGTAAGCAATACCTCCAATACAACTTACTCAACAACTCCATACAATCAATTTACTAATAAATGGTTAGGAACTGCAACCATTTCACCACGTGTTGGATTTACTTGGGATGTAAAAGGTGACCAATCATTTATTGTAAGAGGTGGATCTGGTATATTTGTTGGAAGAATGCCATTCGCTTGGTTAGGCTATGCTGAAACATTATCTGGTGGTAATTATAACAATATTGACTTTAAACCTTCTGCTTCAAATACAGTTGGTGGGAATGTTGCTATTCCTTTAGCAATTAATCCATCAAACTTATACAGTACAATTAATGGTGCTGCTTTAGCTTCAGCAAATGCTGCTACGACTCGTGAGGTGGATGTGATTGATAATAATTTTAAAATGCCTAGAGTTTGGAGATCAAACTTAGCAACTGATATTAAATTTGGTAATGGATATAAGTTGACATTAGATGCGATGTTTACAAAAACAATGTATGATGTTCAATTTAAGCAAATTAATATCAAGGATTCAGTACAATATTTCACATCTGGACCTACGCAATCACCAGTTTATGTTGGAGGTAAATACAATAGCATCTATTCGAATGTTTATTTGTTAACTAATACAACTGAAGGTTACAGATATAACTTAACTGCTACATTGTCTAAATCAACTAACAATATTGCAGTTGGTGATAAAAAATTAAATGTTAATTGGAGTGCAGCTTATACTTATGGAGAAAGTAAGGATATAAGCAATGGCATTAGAAACTCATTCCAATCAAACTATGAATTAAATCCTGTAGTAAGTGCAAACAATCCTAGCTTGGCATACTCAAACTTTGATATGCGCCATAGAATTGTTGGAACTTTAGGAATGAATTTAATAGCGAGAGATTTGAGCAGTACTTCATTGTCATTCTTCTATTCTGCTCAATCTGGTAGCCCTTATACTGTAATATATAGTGCAAGTGGTGCTCCATTTGGTAATTCAAATAATGCTAACCTTCCTTTCATACCAGCAACACCAAGTGATATTAACTTTAAGGATATCAAAGATGCTTCAGGTAACGTAACCTATAGTGCAGCAAATCAATCTACTGATTTCTTTAATTTTGTGAATAACAATGATTATTTAAAGAACAGAAAGGGACAATATGCTGAAAGAAACGGAATGCGTACACCTTGGAATCAAGAGTTAGATATGAAGTTGATGCATGAGTTTAAATTAAGTAAAAAAGATAAATCAAAAGCATTACAAGTTAGTTTGGACATATTTAACTTAATGAATTTAATTAACAATGATTGGGGACATATTACATTCGTAACAAACGTAAATAATTATACAGTTAACATGTTACAATTTGTATCAGATGCAAAAGGAATTGCTCCAGGCAAACCTTCATCTGGGTATACTCCAACATTTAACTTTATCAAACCTACTGGTTTAGATGGTAACTATTATACAGTTGACCCACTAAACTCAAGATGGCAAGGTCAGTTAGGAATCAAATACATTTTCTAATACAATTAGCCGAAATGTTTATAGAAAAGGCCTCCAATCGGAGGCCTTTTTGTTTATACTACTTAACAATTACTTAATGTTACTTAAAGGTTAATTGACTGTAAATGTTAGAATTTTGAATTCTAAAGTTTTAATTAAAATATGTCAAGTCTACAGCCCAACTATACTACCAGAAAGGCCGAACTAAAGGACGTAATGTATTTTTTAGAATCTATCAATACGCAAATAGATTCAACACTTGACATTCATAAATTCAACGATCAGTTTAAGAAAAAGGTAAAAGATAAAACCAGTATTTTATTATTATTGGAAGTCGAAAAAAAATCGGTTGGTTTTATTATAGCACAAGCATATCAAACATTGTCGGATCCTTTCCCTTTATTAGAAATACAAGAATTATTCATTGCACCTAAATACAGAAAATTAAAAGCAGCCGATTTTTTATTTAGCGAATTTGTGGAGAAGGCAAAAAAGAATGGGTACTATAAATTAAAAGTGAATTGCAATATCAATTCCACTTTGAATCAAAATTTTTATATTAGTAAAGGATTTAAAATTCAGAAAAAACAATATCACAAAAGCATTTACTAGCTTTTGTTATTCATGAATTACTTGTTCGTATAAATGTTGGATTAAACCGTCAGCTAGCCCAATTTTAGGTACTAAAACCTGATCTACATTGCACCACTTAAATATATTGGTATAAATTAACAAGGCAGGCAAAATAACTTCGGCGCGATCCTTCTTAATATTGTACTTTTTCATTCTTTGATCAATATTCAATTGCTGCATTTCCTTATGCATTTCTTTTACAGCCTCCACTTGAAGGTATTTGTCATCCTTGGACCTTAACAATGAAAATATTTTATTGATATTTCCTCCAGAACCAATGCCGGTAATATGATCGTATTTTTTTGCGATTCCTTTGCAGGTTTCTTTTAACTCCTCCCAGGTGTCTTCTTTAACTTTATCGGTTAAAAGTCTTACAGTTCCTATATTTATGGATTTCTGAAGTACCAATTCATTATTATGATATAAGGTAAGCTCGGTACTACCACCACCTACATCCATATATAAGTAGCTATGGTCCTTGTCTAATAATTCTGCAATATGATTTTCGTAAATAATTTCAGCTTCTAGTTCACCAGAAATGATTTCAATTTCAATATTGGTTTCGGCCTCAATTTCTTTAATAATTTCCTTGCTATTTTGAGCGTCTCGCATCGCACTGGTAGCACAAGCCATATAATGCTCTACATCATACACTTTCATCAATTGCTTGTAGGCTTTGATGGTATCAATAAGCATTCTCTTTTTTCTACTTCCAATAAATCCCTTTTCAAATACATCAAATCCTAATTGCAAAGGGATTCGAACAATATTGAGTCTATTGAATTCAACCTCCTTGCCTTTCTTAATAACCTCCGAAATCAGTAGTCTTGCTGCGTTACTTCCTATATCAATGGCTGCGAGTATCAATGTATTATTTTTTCCTTTTTAGGTACTGGTAAGTCTCTTCTTGAGATTTGAATTTTCTACCCACCAAAGGTACATATTTATTCATTAAATCGGAATCAAGCACTCTTGCTTTTTGATTGTCTTTCAATTGAATTTTAATGATATCAATTAATTCTTTTTTAATGACTACATCATTAATAGGAACTGCCACTTCAATTCTGTGATCTAAGTTCCTTACCATCCAATCCGCACTTGATATATAAACTTTTTCATTTCCATTATTATGGAATATCATTACTCTCGCATGCTCTAAATATTGGTCTACAATACTAATGGCATTTAGTTTTTCATTTGCCTTTTGATCATTCACTTTTAATGTAGTGATGCCTCTGATAATCAAATGCACTTCTACATTCTCCTTAACTGCCTTGTATAAATGTTCAATTAAAGTGATATCTGTAATGGAATTTAATTTGATGATGATAGATGCTTTTTTTCCCTTCTTTGCATTTGCAATTTCATTATTAATAAATTCAATAATTGAATTACGCATATTAATAGGAGAAATAAGCAAATTCCTCATTTTAGCAATAGGCTTGTCACCCTGTTGCCAGTTTTCCAAGTAAGCAAATATCTTGGTTGCCTCATTCATAATAGTTGTAGATGAGGTCAGTAAACAATGGTCAGCATAAACCTTAGCCGTTTTCTCGTTTAAATTTCCAGTACTTATAAAGCCATATTTTACTTGCTTTAGGCCAATCTTTTTTTGGATAATACACAACTTAGCGTGCACTTTTTTATTAGGAACCCCTACCAATACATTAATCCCCTCTTCCTCCATAATCGTTTTCCATTCTAAATTGGCTTCCTCGTCAAATCTTGCTTTTAATTCTAAAAATACAGTCACATTTTTACCGTTACGGGCAGCATTTATTAAGGCGTTGATCACTTTAGAGTTGCTAGCAAGACGATAGGCAGTTATTTTGATACTAGTTACCATATCATCCATCGCCGCTTCTCTTAGCATATCAATAATGGGATCATAAGTATGGTAAGGGAAATGTAACATCACATCTTTTTTCAAAATAATTTCAGATACTAAATCCTTTTTCTTGAATGCTGGATGGATTAATGGAGTAGGTCGATTTGCTTTAACAGGGATCACGTTAGGGAAATCCATAAAATGTCTAAAATTATGAATATGCCCACCTGGTATAATACTGCTTTTGTGAGACAGCTTTAATTTTTGAATTAAAAATTCTAAAATCTCTGCGTTCATTTCTTTTTCATACACAAAACGAACAGGCTTTCCTTTTCTTCTATTTTTAATTCCCTTCGATATTTTATCAATAAAGTTCATGCCTACTTCTTGATCTAAATCAATTTCGGCATCCTTGGTAATTTTAAACACATGTGCTTCAAATTTATTAAACTTGAAGTGAGAAAAAATGATTGGAAGGTTATATCTAATAACATCCTCAATCAACATAATGTTTGCTGTGCCTGGCTTTGAAGGCAATTGAATAAAACGACCAACCGAACGAGATGGTATTTCAATCAAAGAAAACTTTTGATTGTAGGCACTATTTTTGTTACTCATTACAATTGCCAAATACAAACTTTTATCCCTTAGATAAGGTAATTCAGGAACGTTTTCAATCATTAAAGGAATGATATAAGGACGCACTACTTCATCAAAGTATTGTTTAATAAAGTTTTTTTGTTCAATGGTAAGTTTTCGTTCGTCAACTAAAAAAACTTTATTTGCCTTAAGTTCTTTATTTATATTTTGCCAGATTCGATTGAATTCATTTTGTTGTTTTAAAACAATAATTTGAATTTGATCTAAAACCTGCTGCGGGCTTTCAATTAAGTCAATATTTTGGACATTCCCTTTTTTATTGGTAAACTCGGTCATTCTTTTTAAGGTAGCCACACGAACCCTGAAAAATTCATCCAAATTATTGGAGAAAATCCCTAAAAATCGCACTCTTTCACTTAAAGGCACTGTTGGGTCGTTGGCTTCTTGTAATACACGACCGTTAAAACTCAACCAGCTTATATCCCTTGCTATATATCTATCTTTCATTTGATTAACTATTTCGCCACGAATTTATCAATACTGATATTTGATACTACAAGTTACTAATAACTTAATAATTAATTAATAATTAGTAAATAATAAGGTCACATACAAGCACGTATTTTACACAAACTAATACCCATGGAAAAACGTAAAATTGATGTTTGCGTTATAAGCGATGTTCACTTAGGCACATTTGGCTGTCAAGCAAAGGAAGTGCTAAATTATTTAAGAAGCATTCAGCCCAAAACTTTAATATTAAATGGGGATATCATTGATATCTGGCAATTTAGTAAAAGATTTTTTCCGGCAAGTCATATGGCTGTAATCAAGGAAATTTTCAATATTGCAAGTAAAGGCACCAAAGTGGTATACATCACGGGTAATCATGATGAGGCTTTAAGAAAGTATGCCGATTTTGAAATGGGTAATATCCAATTAACAGATAAGATTGTTTTTGAAGTGAATGGTGAGAAAAACTGGGTTTTCCATGGGGACGTATTTGATAGAACTACCAAAGGTAGTGCAAAGATATTGGCTAAATTAGGAGGCTATGGGTATGATCTTTTAATCATTTTAAATAGTTTATTTAATTGGATTTCAAGAATGATGGGTAGAGAAAAAATGAGCTTTAGTAAAAAGGTGAAAAATGGTGTTAAGCAAGCTGTTTCATGGATTGGTAATTTTGAACAAACAGCTGCAGAATTAGCTATTGAAAATGGGTATCAATATGTTATTTGCGGTCATATTCACCAACCACAACAAAGAGTAGTTACTACTGATAAAGGCTCTGTTACTTATTTAAATAGCGGTGACTGGATTGAAAACTCTACATCATTAGAATATTATGATAATCAATGGCATTTATATCATTATGATCCTAAGCAATTTGAACATGTACCTTCAGAGAAAATCAAAATCGTCCATTTAAATACCGAATTAAATGTGATGACTAGTGAGGTTGCTTTTCAAGTTTCATTATAGATTGTTATGAAAATATTTTACGCCATTCAGGGAACAGGTAACGGCCATATAAGTAGGGCTGTTGAATTATATCCTTATTTGAAAAAATATGGAGAAGTTGATTTTTTCTTAAGTGGCTCTAACACGCACTTAAAATCAGAATTGCCTATTAAATATAAAAGCAAGGGATTGAGTTTGTTTTATAAGCATAGTGGAGGCCTTGATTATAATAAGATTTTAAGCTCCCTTTCGCTTAGTGTTGTGAAAGATGCAAAAGAATTGCCTCTTGAAAAATATGACCTTGTTATTAATGACTTTGAATTTGTAACTTCCTTAGCATGTTCGATAAAAAAAATACCTTGTGTACATTTTGGTCATCAAGCAAGTTTTCAAAGTAAAAAGACACCAAGGCCAGAAAAGTCAAATCCTTTAGGAAATTTTATTTTAGAAAAATTTGTGAAGAGTGATATGCATATTGGGCTTCATTTTGATAATTATGATGAACATATTTATAATCCCATCATTAAAAAAGAGATTATTGACGCAAATCCTATTAATGACGGACATATCACAGTTTACTTACCTCAATATTCCATTGCCAATGTAGAGCCTCATTTTTTAGCGCAAAAAGAGTTTCATTTCGAAGTATTCACAAAAGAAGTAGATCGAATTGTATGTAAGCAAAATATTACTTACTTTCCTATTGCAAATGGTCAATTTACCAGCAGCTTAATTAGATGCTATGGAATTATAACAGCTGGTGGATTTGAAACTCCAGCGGAGGCAATGTATATGAATAAAAAAGTTTTAAGTATTCCCATACTTAAACATTTCGAACAAGAATGTAATGGCAAGGCATTAGAAAAAATGGGCGTAATGGTATTAAAAAAAATAGATGCTTTTTTTGGAATTCATTTTAAACAATGGATTGAAAATAGCAAGCCTATCAAATTAGAACTTAAACACAGTACTGAGGATATCGTTGATATACTCATTAATACAAACAATAAAAAAAATCATGTACACCATTCTTAATCAAAACGGGGAACCAGTTGCTTTTATTCAAAACATGATGATAATGGATTTGACGCAAGAACATGTTCATGGTATTTTAATTGGTGATTGTTTTTTTGGTAAAAAAAATCATATCATCGGAAAAATATTTAATAAAACTGCCTATTTAGTAAATGGAGAAATTGTAGGCAAAATTGTAGAAAATAAAGACTACAAAAATATTGCCTTGAAAAAGTCACATATGCAAGCTGCTTGGGATATTTTAAGTAATATCAAAGAACATACAAGCACTTGGATAGTTGAAACGGATAAATGGTCTAAAAATCCACTTTTGTTTCATTTGTTATAATAGTTTTTAGTTGAACTTTACTAGTCTGTTTTCAAACTTAAAATTTGTCCTATGTCTTTTAATTTAAAAAGTTTAATAGCTTTTTTACTCTTGCCATTTTGTGTAAATGCACAATCTTCTTTTTTAGTAAAACCTTATTTGCAAATTGGCTATGAAGGAAATCCTCATGCTTTAGAATTACTTTGGCATAGTACTGATTCGAACTTAAAATGGGAGGTAGAAATTTCAAATAATGGTAGCACTTGGGTTCAATCAAAGATCATAGCTGCACAAAAAATTAAAGTAAATGGAACTAGCCCTTTTTATGTATACCATGCATATTTAGATAATTTAAATGCAGGGGAAACATTTAATTATCGTGTGCTACAAAATAGAAACATTGTATTTAATGCAGAAGGAATTGCGCCTAAATCCAATACACAGCCCTATAGTTTTATAGCTATTGGTGATATTGGCGCTGAAAAACAAGATCAAAAAAAACTTGCGAATATCGCATACAATTTACAACCTGATTTTGTTGCCGTTCCTGGAGATATTGTTTATGATGATGGTTTAATATCAGAATATGCAAAAAAGTTTTGGCCAATATACAATGCTGATACAGCTAATGACAATGGTGCACCTTTAATGCGTTCTATTCCTTTTATAGCTGCTGTTGGTAATCATGATGTTGATAATACCGATTTGGATAGACACCCTGATGCATTGGCGTATTATTATTTTTGGGCACAACCCTTAAATGGACCAATTGTTAATGATTTTTCAAGTGCTTACCCTAGTTTTAAGTCCAATGAGGCTAATAAAGATGCATTCTTGAAAGGAGCTGGTAATGCCTATCCTAGAATGAATCATTTTTCATATGATTATGGAAATGCACATTGGTTAGTTATTGATGCCGATAACTATGTTGATTGGACCAATAAAGAGTTGTTGGATTGGGTAAAACAAGATTTAAAAAATGCTTCTAATGCTACTTGGCGTTTTGTAATGTATCACCAGCCTGGATTTAATTCTTCTAGAGAACATTTTGAGCAACAACAAATGCGATTATTAGCACCAATTTTAGAGGAAGGTAAGGTGGATGTAGTATTTACAGGGCATGTACATAATTATCAAAGGTCTTTTCCATTAACATTTGTACCGGATCGTAAAGGAACGCTATTAGTTGGTGGCAAAGACAATAAAACCTTAAGAGGCAGGGTTGTCAATGGCAAATGGACTTTGGATAAAGCTTTCGATGGTATTAAATATACCAAACCAAAAGGAGTCATTTATATAGTTACAGGTGCAGGTGGAGCGGATTTGTATAATCCAGAACAAACCAACGATCCAGATTCTTGGCAAAAGTTCACCACCAAATTTTTTGCGACTTCCCATAGTTTGTCACATGTAAAAGTAAATGGGAATTCATTCAAACTTCAACAAATATCCGCTGAGGGTAAAGTGGTTGATGAATTTGAAATTGTAAAATAAATGCGTTACTTAACAATTTGGTAATAATATAATGATATAGACTTAATACTACTAAATATTTTTAACAATTAGTTAAGGATATTTTCGCCATTCATTAAACAAATAGACATGATCGGCAATTATTTAACGCAAAAATTCAAATGCGTTATCCTTCCAATTCTACTATTATTTACAATCAACAGTTTTGCCGGCGATATCAAGGGTAGAGTTGTAGATGCAAGTAACGGTGAGCCTTTAGTAGGCGCAACTATCTCGATTAACAAAACTTCTTTGTTAGTGAAGTTAGATGGTAGTTATCATTTTAAAGGTTTAAATGCAGGGAACTATACTATTACAGTAAGTTATGCAGGCTACAAATCTGAAACCAAAGAAGTTGCTTTAAAGTCTGCTACAGAAGTTAAGAATGTAGATATTAATTTAGTTCCAACTGCTTCTTCATTAACTTCAGTTACTGTTAGTTCAAATGGTAAAGACAATGATAAATCTGTTAGAAGATTAGAGAAAATTGCAGATCCAATTATCAACGTTTTATCTTCAAAAAATATTCAATTATTGCCAGATATCACTGTTGCCAATGCTTTACAAAGAGTAAGTGGGGTAACTATTGAAAAAAGTAGTTCTGGTGAAGCAAGATATCCGATTATCAGAGGTATGGAAAAAAGATATATCAACACATTAGTGAATGGTATTAAAATTCCAAGTCCAGATAATAAAAATCGTTTTATCCCTTTAGATCTTTTCCCTTCTGAATTATTAGAGCGTTTAGAAGTAGGAAAAAGTTTAACACCAAGTATGGAGGGAGATGCAATTGGTGGTACTATTAATTTAGTAATGAAAGACGCACCTAATCAATTATTTGTACAAGCGAATGCTTCAGCTGGTTTTAATACTTCCTTCCCAGATCAAAAATTTAGCAAGTTTGATAATTCGACAATGGCTTATTCTTCACCTGCTCAAAGATTTGGCCCAACTTATATTGCTAATTTAAATGATTTGCCAGTTGCTCATTTGAATTTCAATGAAATTTCTAATCCTGTAAATTCAACTAT
>Ga0208381_1000065_pt1 | contig 41053 bp, 35 predicted proteins | sample CryBogCBE13Jul09_FD_184572 | JGI IMG/M metagenome (GOLD analysis project Ga0208381, IMG submission 184572) | Freshwater microbial communities from Crystal Bog, Wisconsin, USA - CBE13Jul09 (SPAdes) (version 2) | ecosystem: Environmental > Aquatic > Freshwater > Lake | place: Crystal Bog...
AGTGAAGAATCCATACGGTTGCAGCAGCAGCAAGTTGGGCTACAGTATGAGCTAATGCTCGGTTCAGCCCAACCTTTCCAGAAAGGTAAGCCCATAGCGTCACAGCAGGATTGAAGTGCGCTCCAGATACACGATGAGCAAGTGCGATTCCCACTGCGAATGCCGCAACTACAAATAACGGATTGGTTGTGAAGGCAATGGCTCCAATAAGGAGGCATGTACCAAGATACTCGCTCATCGCATGAACATACATTTGTCTTGTTCCTATAAGAAGATGAAATATTCATTTAGATAAAAATAACTTTGTGAGAATATATGGTATACGGTGTAATATACAAAATCACAAATACTATTAATTCTAAAAAATACTATGGTCAGACCACACAACTTTTAAAAAGATGGTCTCGGCATAGAGCTAATGCTAGGAATAATGTCGACGGGCCACTGTATAATGCTATAAGACTTTACGGACTAGATAATTTTAAATTTGAAGTTGTGTGTTCGTGTGATACATTAGCAGAACTTAATGAAATGGAAGAAAAAAACATTTCCGATGATAATACATGTTCTCCGAATGGATATAACATTCAAAAAGGTGGGAATAAACATGAACATTCGGAAGAGACTTGTGAAAAAATCCGTAAAAAACTCACAGGAAGAAAATTACAGCCTTTATCACAAGAACGTAAAGAAAAAATTCGGAATGCTTTGATCGGTCATAAAGTTTCAGATGAAACAAAAATTAAATTAAGGGAAGCTAGCTTAAATATGTCGGATGAAACCAGAGAAAAAATGAGACAAGCCAAACTCGGTAAAAAACAGTCCCCTGAACAAATAGAAAAGGTAAGACAGAGAATGTTAACTTACTGGGCGTTAAAAAAATCTGAAAAAAATATAATTAGTTAACAAATGAAATATCTAGTTGTGAAGGGATGGCTTAGGCCTCGGAGATCGGCTTGAGTCACTGAAGATGTGTGTAGCGTATGCTCTTGAACACAAACTGCAAATTTATGTGGACTGGACAGATTCTGTATGGTCGCATGGAGATGAATCTTTTTACACATATTTCAACCTTGTGAATATGCCTGTCTTGAAGTCATTGGATGATATTCCTGAAGACGCAACATACTATCCACAATACTGGAAAGGAAACATTAAAACTCCATTTTCCCAAGAATTGTTCTTGAAGCAGAAAGAACTGGGTCTTAGTGTTGCAATGCTTGGCCCATCTACACCAACAACCGCTGACGTTATTGTACACTCCTCATTTTCCAATCGCGCCCTATATCCCGACTCCGCCTTTTTCGCAAATGTGTTTCGTGTGATTGACCAACGTATAACTATCCCCGTATTTCAGCGACAGACTGAACATAAACTTAGTGCCGCCATTGGATTCCATATCCGTGGAACTGACCGTAGTCGTAATCGTGGACGAGCAGAACTCAGTATGCAGTTCATGGCTGTGAATGCAGTTACCCATGGAGCATTGGCTGGACAACATATGGTAGCAGTAGGAGATGATGCATACAGCATCGAAATATGGAAACGGTATTTCCCACAAACTGTAGTGTTTAGTAAACTTGTTCTAGATAATACGTCTGCGAAAGGTAATCATAATGCATGTAAGGAGGAACTTGTTTCTACAAAAGATAGTATGAACGTAGAAATGATTGTGGACTTCTTCACTCTGGCGTCATGCAGTCGTGTTATAAGTACGTTCAAGGACAGTAGATTCGCACAGGAAGCCAGGAGACTAGCTCCATTTGTAAATTTGATGCTGCGAAACGAATAGTTCTAACTTTATACATTAAAGACCAGTATGTTGACGGCACAGGGATATCGGATACCTAAAAAGGATGTCCCAAATTTGAATCATGTAAAAGGAGTTCTGAATGTGAAACCGTACGTCCCCTCTGTGTTCGTCAGGCCACAATTTGTTACGCGGTATCCGGTATTCACTGAAACTCCCGACTATTTGTATGTCCCAAAGCATTACGGAATCGCAGAGTTCGGACCATTTCGGGAATCTAAACGCGACGTTCCTAAAACTGAGTCTAACTACTGGGAATTCAAGGGAACAATTCGTGAAACGCAAAAAGAGGTTGTGAACTCGTATCTTTGCCCGGAACCACGTGACGGCATTATTTCGTTACAGACTGGTGGAGGTAAGACGGTATGTGCACTGTATATCGCAGCACAAATCCAAGTTCCGACAATTGTTCTAGTTCATAACACGTTTCTCCGAGACCAGTGGATTGACCGTATTAAATCATTCCTTCCTAAAGCTCGTATTGGGTCTATCCAAGGAGATACAGTCGACGTTGCAGACCGAGATATAGTCGTTGCTATGTTGCAAAGTGTTTCCTTAAAATATTATGACCCTTCGGTATTTCAAGGATTCGGATTCGTTGTTGTAGATGAGTGTCACCACATTGCCTCGGAAGCATTCTCACGTTCTATTTCCAAACTCACGTCGAAACACATGCTTGGACTATCTGCTACTCCCGAACGCAAAGATAAATTGATGTATGTTATCAACTGGTTTCTTGGTCCAATGCTGTATCGTTCAAATACTGCCGATAAGGTAGACTCAAAAGTCCGAGTGGAAGTTTATGATTTTGATCCGCGAGACGAAGAGTACAATACTATTATCTACAATAACCAGGGAGTTATGTTCACATCGTTGATGATTAATAAGGTCGTAGAGTTCAAACCTCGTAATGACCTTATCAGCGGTATCTTGAGTGATTTATTCGAAGAAGAAGGAAGACAGATGCTCGTTCTGACTGACCGGGTAGATCATACTGAAACGTTGTTTCAATCGCTGCCTTTAGAGATACGTGAACATGCATGCATCCTTGGTCGCAAAGTTAAAGCGACCGAACGCACCGAGTTTTGTGAATCCAAACGCATTCTTATTGCTACGTATGCGATGTGCAAGGAAGGCTTTGATGTGTCTACGCTAAATACTCTTGTTATGGCTACGTCTCGTCCAGATGTCGACCAAATTGTAGGGCGAATTATGCGAACTGAAAAGACAGGGCGACAAGTAGATCCACTAATTATAGATATTGTAGATCCGGCGTTTCGGAGACAGTTTGGAGAAAGGTTGAGATTGTACAAAGAACGAAACTACATTGTTGAAAAAATGCGTTTGGAGTAATATAAGGAGGGAAAGATGAAGACTCGTCGAGCTAAATCCCGAACGAAAACACGTCGTGTTAAGCGAGGTGGACAGGTTATTGGGACGGGAAAGTATGCTATGGTCATTGACCCTCCAATCCAGTGCGCAGACGGAAAACACGATATGACCAAATATGTTTCGCGAGTATCCAAGCGTGAACAAAAGGAGGATATTGTATCGAAAGACCATCCTCGGCTCATTAAGAAACTTAAGGAAATCGATCCCGAACAGAAATACCTTTTTTACCCCGAATACTGTCAGCCAGGTGTTCTTTCCGAAGAGAACAAGCGTGATGGAGTAACGTACAAAAACAAAGCGTTTTCTGAAATTGTTCTGAAAGGGTCTGAAGTATGGAATCCTTCTATGCGCAAGAAACGGTCGTGGGCCGCTTTCTTAAAAGGAAAACATATTGGGAAAAAGGTAGCGATGGCCGAAAAAAGCGTTGAGCAACTTGAGCATCTAAAAAAGGCAATTGATCTTTTACACGATAACCATATTATGCACGGCGACCTCCACGGTAAAAATGTTATTATTGCAGACGACGGTATGCCTCGTATCATCGATTTCGGAACGAGCTTGTTGGATGCACCTAATCGCGTTCTTGAGTGGGAAAAGGGAGTCGTTGAAGATAGTTGGCCGACACTCGATTGGGAATGGCGCAAGAGTCGCTAGACATCTCCTACGTCATCATACTCATAAGACATAGAATAGTCATCTTGCGGTCGGTCACGTACATCGCCATAATCCCCCCGATCAGCTTCTAACAATCCACCTCTTTCATTTGGTTGTTCTTCTCCATCAACATAATCTCTGGTCGTATGCCCACCTTCGGGAACGTCCAGAGGATTCGTATCTTCATCATTTATTCGTGCAGCTTCTTCCTTGATATTCAGCTCTTCGGCAAACCTCCGACGATCGCTGAGAGATACTATATGCTGTGAAATCCCAATATCCAACATCTGTTTCATGACTTCACGGTCACGGTCCGACATAGATTTCAATACTTTCGTGAACATATCGCGTTCCATCGTACGTAATTGCTTCACTTCCTTTTCGGACTTTTCTTTTGTTAACAGAATCATGTTCATAGTTAAGTCTCGGGTCATCGCAGTTTTTAATGTTTCCACTGCTGCAGCATCAGACTTCACTTTATCAAATAATTCAAAAAGTTTAGCTTTTACCGCATCACGAACCAACGATGAATTCTCGAACATGTTCACATTATCGCCAAAGTCACGAAGTTCGTGCACAAGTTTCGGGGAGAATTTCAAGGTAGATAGAATATCCAATGTCCGCGTAAGAAGTGCGAGTAAGGATACGGCATCTGCATCATCTTCTACGAATTTACGAATGAGGTCCAGTTTCAAACCTTTGGGAAATCCTAGTGAAACACTCTTTTGAATATCTTTCGATGTTGGAAAGGTATATTTGATAGTTGGAGATTCCAGTGGAATATGTATAGCTTTTCCAGCGGGTTTTGTTTTTCCAAGTTCAAAGGATTTTTGTAAGAGTGACGGTTTCAGTTTACCGACAATAGTTGTTCGGGGTTTCGATGTATTACAATCGCCCAATTTTTCAAGTCCCTGGGATTCTCCAATAGCATACTCCACTTTCTTCGGAACGACGAGAGGCAACGTTATTGTTCCTTCGGGGATTTTATCGGAAACGGTAGACTCTGCACGTACCTTTGCTGCCTCAAATTGAGCCTTAAATTCAGTATATGCCTGCTTAATGAACCGCACCGCTTCTTCGCGCACTTTTCTACGATTATTCACAACTTCACGGAGAATTGTGGACAATGGTTCGGTGAATGTAGCAGGGAATGCTTCTACAGTTTCCTTGATAACATTCAGAACTAAATTTAGGGTTGGAGAATCTTCTGGGTTATCGGTATCACGTGGAAATCCTGAAAGTTTCACGACCTTTGAACCGAATGAGCGACGAGGAATTAGGAAAGGGTTGTGTGTTTGTAGCAGAACAACTATCCCAGCAATTCCCAAAATTCCTTCTACTTTGTTTTTGACGGGAGGGGGTAGTTTTCGAGCAGACAAGGATACTTTGCGGATATTGTCTAAAATAGGAATGAGTTGATTTGGACTTGGTAGAATTTGAAGACTGTTCAAGATAAGAGACATCAGCAATTCACCGGCATTTGTTTTCTGAAAAACCGCACTGAGTTCACTTAGTGCTGAAGCAAACGTACTAGGAAGTGTTTCAGTTTTGAACTTGGATTCATTTAGCACATCGTGACTTTTTATCATTCGTCCATTATCATCAAAGTCATCTTGAGCAACATAACTATCATTGTTCACTTGTTCGCCACAGAACGTACATACTCGGAACCCATCCACTAATGTTGTCCACTTCGTGTAGAACGCAAACCGGTCTGCATCTAAATCTCCATCGAGAAGCGATAGGGTGTGATTGCAAACCACGAAAAGATTTGCGGAATCTAGAAAAATGTTTTTCAATGGCGTGATTTCCTTTGTGAGAATTCGGATATTGTATGCACGATCGGGTGGAAGAAGAGTAGTATCGTTCAAAATGGTAACTACATTCTCACGCAACTCTGAAACGTCGGCCGGTCGGTATTTCTCATACTCCTTTTCACCAAGCTGAGCTTTCACTGGCTGATAAAACTTGAATAAGGCAACATAATCACGCTGGATATTTGTTTGTGTAGTTTCCGTCCATGCCTTCTTACCCTTATTTAGAAACTCACGACGTTCCTGCGTCACAAAGGCGGTTGGCGCACACACTCCGGGAGGACGGTACACTCCTGACGCCAAAAACTCTTCAAACGTATCTATTTTCAAACATTCAGCAGGAGTAGATTCGGGTAAATGAATTTTCGGGCGATCATTCACCATATCTGGAGCAATGAGACCGAATTCACCAGCATCAGACAAAAGCATCTTGGTCACAAGTAATCCTCCATCTTCTTGCTGCATCAACCATAGGCGTGGATACACAGACTTTTCCCATTTGGAATTGTACACTTTCTGCAACCGTTCAGACGGAGCTACTGCGTCCTCTGAATCGGGGAATACAACCGAAACTGTCGCAGGAGGAGAAGAAATCGTATCTGCCGGAGGAAACCGTTCTTTCCATGAAGTCCACGGAACTTGGGAAAGTGTTACGTCGTAAACCTTGAGGTATTTCAATCCTTCAGTATACGGATATGTTGTAGTGGGAACGGCGTGGGACACAATAGCTTCAATCGATGGAAATACGTCCATAAGAGGTTCCGACGTCAAAATCTTGGAAGATGCACTTGAACTAAGGAATGGATGCTCGGCTAATGGACGAGGAATGTCCAACGGTCGTTCTTCAATAAAAAATCCGATGCGCCGAATATCGTCCCCCGTATTTGCGATTGGGACTTGCAGCATTTCGAGTGTACCGTCGTCACGCACAATCACTTTCGGACGCACAAAAACTCCTAGTGCCTCAATATCTTCCTTACCTTCCTCGTTCACAAGTACTGTTCGTTCTTTAATTGGAACTCCAATCGTTCCTTCTGAGCGGTATGGTCGGGGAAGAGCGTTGAGGAGTACGGGGTAAAAATTCGGAGTACGTTTAGCACTATCATCAAACAGAGGCATAAACTTTTCGGCATACGAATACTTCTCGTACTGAAATGACCCATAAATTGGTTTGAGCCAGGGAACATGAATATGTTTACGCTCAGTATCTAATTTGTAATCCGTATTCGTGAACAACACAAGACTGGTATAAATTTTTCGAATACGTTGAACTTCACTTTCGATTTTCGCATACTCGGAGCGCGCAACTCGTTTCTTTTTCGGAACTACTTTTTGGAAGTAGTCCGTTAGCTGTTCTTCTAACGTGAAAAACCGGAGTTCTTCTGGCCGTTGTAGTTCCTCATCGAACTCTACTGTTTCTATAATTTCCAAGTCAGACTGTTCAAATTGAAGACTTACCTCCATCGTTATTCTCTATGACGGAACAATATTCATCGATAATTTTCTTCGCCGACTCCAGAATCTTTTCAGGCGCTTTCTTCGTATTGAATCGAAGTACCATTTCAGGTTTTAGAGGGTGTGGGATATCATAGGATACGAACTCAACATCATCGCCATAAATAACTTCCTGGAGCAAACATCCGAGTGTGTGTCCTCCCATCGGCAGAGTGATATTGTACGTTCCCTCATCCTTTTCTCGCGTAATGTTCTTGAGTGCTTCGACCATATACACATCTACACGCTTACGCAAGATTTGCGCAGCTAGTTTGACTAGCTCGTGTGCCTTCAGGACACCTACACTCTCGACTTTTAAATCAAACCAGTTTGGGCGATTCTTTTCGTCGCGAGAATAACATTTCTGTACTAGGAAGTTATCAAAGTACCGGGCAGCATCCTTGTCTTCGGAATGGGCCTTAATATATGCTTCGCGCTCCTGTTTCGCAAGATTCGGGTCGGTGTGCCACATCGTGGTCGCAGTGTGTACTTGACTCACACCCTCGCTTTCCAACGCTAGACTCGCAGTCATATGAATAGTCTCACCGGCCCTAACCTTGAGAAACATACATGGCGTTCCAAACTCAGGGTCTTTCATCAAAATTCCCTCGCGACCAGATTCAACTGTGAAATCATCAGTTGTTATCGTAGCATCCTTCTTGATTTCCGGCAGCCTCAGCTCAATCTTTGCATCCTTAATAATACCCGACTCGTCGGGACTCACATTCACGGGAAGCATTTCCATTCGATGCCTCAGCATCTCGTGGGGCATCTGTGTCGTGTTCTTGAGGATTTGTACATCTCGAATGACGACAGTAGGAATACCAGACAGCAGAATACGCCGAATCGCATTCACCATGCTTACCGGGAAGTACACTAGCTCTGCAGATAGCGACCGACCTTCATTCGAAGTACGAAGACTCTTGATAGCGGCCATTTTTGGTTCATCCATCTCGTTATTGTTCCATCCGTTTTTTTCCTGAAAATCCATAATGTCGCAGCCCTACCTTTTTTACAGTGATAGGTGTGCGAACTCGAAACAGATTATAGAGACACTCAAGGCGCTGAACAAGGCCGGTCTTTACAAGTTTATTGATGCGCTCAGCCTCCAGCCTGCTCAGCGTCCGGCATGGTTGAAAAGTGTACCTACCCTATATGTCCCAGACACAAAGGAGGTCATTGTAGGTAAAGATATTTATGGGTACATTGCGAAACCCACGAATTCGCGCAAGGAACTTCCGGCCAAACCGGTGGAGGGTGGAGCAAATCCTCAGAACCAAATTGGAGAACTTTCGGCGTGGGGATTTGAAGGTATGGGGCGTCTCAGTGAGTCGTATTCTCTCTGGGATACACCTTCTCAATTCGCATCGGGTGGTGGAAGTATGTACACATTCCTTGATGGGTCTACGAGCAATACGCCAACACCGGGTGGCGTACCTTCGTCGGGCGGACCGGCCTCGAAGAACACGATTGACGACAAGAACAAATCCGCAACAAACGCTGACGTGATGAAACGTATGGAGCAAATGACTGCTCAGCGTGAAAAGGAGTTCGGAGTCGTTGAGCGTAAGTAATCATTTTCATATATTCGCACTTAATACTACAATATGGCTTCTAAACGTACTCTAACGTCTGCATTCTTTGACCAGTTCGCAGCATTCGCAACCGAACTTTGTGAGATGTATCCGTCTGATGCCGACTTCTCTTTGTTTTCAAACACGCTGTCGCTGATTAAAATGACGAATCCGGCAATGGTCGTGAGTTATGTGGTAGACAACGTACTTCAATTTGAAGATAAAATCATGAAGAGCGACGAATCATTCTTTCTAGATTATGATTTTCGAGAGTATACGAGCCATGTCGATATGAATATCTTTCAGAAACTGAAGCAGTATATTGAGAAAATGTCCCCTGCTTCAAAGCAGAATGTTTGGAAATATATTCAAAATATTGTCCGTCTCGCCAAGGCTATTCACTCTGCTTAGAGTCTGTAGAAAACCCATACAAATCCCGAGGAGTTAGTGTTTGTAGTTCACGAATAGCTTCTTCTGGCTTATCGAAATTCCTGAATAAAATTTGATTTACCTCAGCTGGCGTCCATAAATACTCCAACTCAGGTGAAGTCCAATCGTCAAATACTTTATCATAAAAACTACTCGCCATTTCCTGAAGGATTGTGCGATTACATTTGCGGAACTGGACAATCATATCAATACGTCCCGGTCGAATCAGAGCCTTGTCGATACGTTCAGGGTAATTTGATGATATCGCAATTATGCGCCCAGAGCTTTCTAGCGTTCCATCAAGAATATTCAAGAGAAACGACAAATCAATTTGTTCAGGTTCATCTTCGTCTTTGTGTGCGGCCTGCCATGCGTCTTCTACACTTACCTCCTTGTGAACAACCGGTTTCTTGAAATCTCGGCTCAGAATAGCATCGCCCATAGCATCGATATCTTCAATCACATACAGACGTTCATGGATTGGAATAGTATACTTCTCTGTCTTGTTTCCGTCATACACGTAAATATCGTCATTGTAAAACAGATGATTCAGTTGAGATTTAGTTTTGATTTGTGATAGATGAATATTAATAATGTGTCGGCGCGCAGTATTCGCAATAGCCTTTACGGATGACGTTTTCCCACACCCCGGTTCACCGTGAAACATAAACCCCAGAGTATACGGAATCCCCTTTTTCTCGTACCAATCCTTGCGCGTCAAGAAAAATTCTACGTGCTTACACACTTTCTGACGTTGCTCAAAGAAAACATTCTCGAATGTTCGAGTGGTATGGAACTTATGCTTGGTATAAATGAGATGAGTGGACGGAAGCGAATTCTGAGTTGATTTCTTATTTTTTGTAGCAGTCATCATATCAAAATAGTACAGAGACGTTCCTAGTTTATTTGCCTGTTTACGTTCATAATCTGTATTACAACGCTCCACAAAATCACGCAAGAATTGAGATTCGTGGTCATAACAGAAAATTCGAAACTTTATAGTGTCTAGTTCTCCGTCTGCGTGCTTTAGAGTCGTTAGTTGGAAATAGATATCGTTCTCTACCAAAATAGGATCGAATTCATTCGGCAAGTATTCGTGGTGACTCACGCAAAGTAAGTTGCGAATAGCCGGAATAGTACTAACATAATGAATAACCGAATCCATTCGACTTTGACTTGCGGAAATCGTTTGGGATGATTGTTGTTTGCTTCCCGACGATTTAAGAACACGTTCACACTCGATTGTAGCACGAACAGGTCGGTTCGATGGGGGTGGAGGCGTTGATGGTTCGAGACGTTTGCGGCGGCAGCAGACTCCTTCAATATAAGGAAACCATTGAGGGTATGTGCTCATGATTCGGTCATAAACATTCATTCCGATAAAACTGTACAGCGGATTGCGACCCATGCCCATAGACATACCCATAGACATGAGCATTTGACTACGCATGATATCGGCCATACCATTATTTGTGTTCGGGTTCATTTGTTCGACTATCGGTCTACTGTGAAAACGAATTTTTTAGGGTGAAAACTTTGAGACGTAGTTCAGATGAATAAGATGGGTTCGACAATTAGCAAGACTGAAGGTCTGTTTGAGTCTTTCATGACCGCAATTAAGCGGCCACGTCCATCAAACATATTCGCTCAAAGCCCACCAGCCAAACGCTTCAAGCCATCACCCCCATTTGAGGACAATGGTGCAAAAGCTGTGATTATACGCGACTGGTAAAAAAACACACAAGTTAGATTAGATTAGATTAGATTAGAACATGCATGTTTTTTAACTGCGTTTCATACACATGTCTAGGGTGGGAACGTTGACGTTCATAGGCTTGGAACGCTTTAGTCTCAATTGTTCGGAAGCTTTTTCTACCACGTCGTTCGATAATGAAACATACTTCTTAATATCCCGTAGCGGACCTTGGACATTCATAGACGGAAAGAGAAGACGGATAGGATGGATTTCTGAAAGAACAATATAGTTTTCACCAGAAACATAGTCGCGAAACTGTTCAATATCCAGTGGTCCTCCAAACAATCGGAGAATAGAGCGGGGTGGAGCTGGCGACAGAGTGCGGGATTTGTACATGTCGGCATACAAATGCGTTAGAAGAGCATGTCTATTCCATTTCGATGAATCGGGAACTTTGTTGTCGGCATAAAGGTAGGCAAGTGAACATTCGGGCGAGCAAAAATTACCCTCGCAACTGTAAATGTTGTTATACACATCGTAGGAAATGGGAAGAATACACGGGACCCAATTAAATGTATGCGCGCACCAAAAGCAGGCAGTTTGGGGAGAGTAGCGCTCTGTTGATACTTTTGCTAGAACTGTTTTGAGTAGTTCAGTATCGAACCTCTCGATGTTCTTTTCAACAGCATTCAGGATATCGGAATACGAGGTGGTATCTCCTGCAGGAATAATATTATCGTCGGCCGATTCAGAGACCTTTAGAAAGAAGACAACTGGTGTTTCGTCTATTGGTTGAGACTTGACTACCGCCTTGGCTTTTCGTGGAGGCATTTAAAGTTCATAAGCGCAAAACGTCAAAACCGAAACTGTTTTTATAGTTTAAAGGATGCGCATTGTCTGTATGACGAATGACGCCCAACTCCCAATGATGAAAAACATGCTCAATTCGGCTATGAAATCCGGGTTTCCGATGTCTCTGTTTCACTGTTACTTACTTTCCTCTGATAAAGAGGCCGCAACCTATTCTACTCCCGCGTTCAGACAGATAACTATCCGGAAACTCGAAGTTATATTGGAGAATATGTGTCAGGATTCTCAAGTACTTTGGATCGATAATGATATTGTTCTGTTTGAAAACTGTTTAGCCGATATTATGCGATACCCAGGTTCGTTTGTTATGCAGGATGATTTGTGGGGGGCGTGTACGGGATTCTTTTTAGTTAGACGTTCGCGCAATACTCTACTGACTATTCAAAATTCTATAGAGTACCTGAAACTCCGACCACACGGAGTGGAAAATGACCAGCACGCATTTAATGCTGTTAAGAAAGGAGTTTGGGGTATATTCGTAACATTGTTGCCGCAAGACGAGTACCCGAACGGGAAAGTATACTTTGACGATAATCGTACATCAAAAGCTCGAATGGTACACTCAAACTACCTCGCGAAAACAGCAGATAAAGTCCAGCGGTTCAAAGATATCAACTTATGGGATGAGAGCGACACAGCATTCGAGTTAGTAAATAAATATTTTATATAACAAGGTTACCGGAGAAACCGAGTACGATACTCATTATTCTAAAACGGATTTACATGGACTGAGAACCAGAGAGGAACACAAGATGGACTTATCAAAGCAGTACCGCAAACACACGCACCGCGAACATATTCTTTCGTTGCCCGACACGTATGTGGGTAGCATTGAGAATGCGGACGAAGACATGTACATTGTAGACAATGAAAGTTTCAAGCTCCAAACTATTAGTCCGTTTAATCCTGGGTTTTACAAGCTGTTCGATGAACTGTTGGTGAATGCTCATGACCACGCCGTCCGTCTACGACAGAAGAATTCTCCGAATCCGGTCAAGACAATTTCTATCGATGCTACGGAAACAACCATAACTATCCGTAACGATGGTGAGTCTATTGATGTGGAAAAGCATCCAGAGTACGGATGCTACATTCCCCAAATGATTTTCGGAGAACTGCTTACGTCTACAAATTACGACAAGACCGAAAAGAAGTTGGTTGGTGGAAAGAACGGGTATGGTGTGAAGCTGGTGAACATCTTCTCCAAGAAACTCGTTCTCACAGTTGTGGACGGGGTTCGGGAATTGAAGTATACCCAGGTATTTGAAGACAATATGTCGAAAGTCGGAACTCCCGTTGTTCGGGCGTGCAAGACCAAACCGTTTGTAGAAATTGAATGGACTCCTGATTTTGCAAGGTTCGGATGGACTTCAGCGGCAATCCCGGCAGGGATTCTCCAAGTCATTCAGCGGCGCGTCTTTGACCTCGCAATGACAGTTGGAAAGGAAGTTAAAGTCACATGGTGCGGCACACATATTCGGTTCCGCGACCTTACATCCTATGCTTCCTGGTATCTTCCGAAAGATGCAGTTGTTCTCACAGATATGACTCATCTCGGGTGGCAGATTGCAGCCAGTGATTCGCCGACCGACAAGTTCTTTAGTGTGAGTTTTGTGAACGGCATTTGGACCCGTTCGGGCAAGCACGTGGATGAAATTGCAAATCAGATTGTATCGTACTTTGTGAACCATTTGGAACTAAAAAAGAAAATAAAGGTACGTCCTGGACTCGTGCGCGATTCCCTTGCTGTATTTGTGAACTGCTCTGTCGAGAATCCAAGCTTCAGTTCTCAAACTAAGGAGGTGATGACGTCGAAGGTTTCGTGCAAGTTATCTGACGATTTTCTGAAGAAGTTGGTTTCAAAGCTGGGGATTGTAGATACTGTTATGGCTCAGCAGGCTGTGAAGGATACGAAGGACGCAGCAAAAACTGACGGAAAGAAGCAGTCGAAAATCACGGGTATTCCGAAGTTGGATGATGCAGTGTTCGCCGGAACAGCAAAAAGTACTGAATGTACACTCATTCTCACTGAAGGCGATTCAGCGAAAGCGATGGCTTTGTCTGGATTGTCGCAAGACCAGCGCCGATTCTTCGGGGTGTTTCCTCTGAAAGGTAAGTTGCTGAATGTGAAAGATACGTCGGCAAAAAAAGTGGAAATGACGGAAGAGATTGCGAATTTGAAGAAGATTGTTGGGTTGGAGTCTGGGCGAAAGTATACCGACCTGCGAAGCTTGCGGTACGGCAAAATCATGATTATGACGGACCAGGATTATGATGGGTCTCATATTCGTGGGTTGTTGATTAATATGTTCCACGAGCTATGGCATGAACTTATTGCGATTCCGGGATTCATTACCTACATGGCTACTCCGATCGTAAAGGCTACGAAAGGGTCTACTACGAAAACATTCTATACGCAGTACGCTTACGAAGAGTGGCGTAAGACTGATGCTTCGAAGGGCTGGAAGGTGAAGTATTACAAGGGATTGGGCACGTCGACGCGCGACGAGGCTAAAGAGTATTTCAAAGTTCCGAACATTGTTCCGTACGAGTACGATTCCCTGAGTGATGAGCGTATTGATTTGGCGTTCAATAAATCCAAGGCCGATGACCGCAAGGATTGGTTGAAGACGTACGATCGTGCTGATATTGTTCCGTCATGTAAGTCGTTGAAGTACGAAGATTTCGTAGACAAGGACCTCATTCATTTCTCAAATTACAATTTGGAACGCAGTATCCCGAATGTGATGGATGGTTTGAAAACGTCACAACGCAAGATTCTGTACTCTGCTCTCAAACGTAATTTGAAGCAGGAGATTCGGGTAGCCCAGTTTGCAGGGTACGTTTCAGAACATTCTGGGTATCACCATGGCGAGGCGTCGTTGAACGATGCTATCGTCGGCATGGCGCAGGATTTTGTTGGAACAAATAATCTTCCATGGTTTGTCCCGCAAGGACAGTTTGGGACTCGGTTGCAGGGAGGTAAGGATTCGGCGTCTCCACGATACATTCACACATATCTCCAACCACATGTCGCAAATCTAGTTCCTTCTGACGATATGTCTTGCCTCAAATATCGCGATGATGATGGATTGTTGGTTGAGCCAGAATGGTATGCTCCTATTCTCCCGATGCTGCTCGTCAACGGTTCACGGGGTATTGGAACAGGGTACTCTACCTTCATTCCTCAATTCAATCCGGTCGATTTGAAGAATGCGATTTCCGAATGGCTGGAAACTGGATCGGGTCTTGAACGAGAATTTGTGCCGTATTACTCCAAGTTCCGTGGCTCTATTCGTAAAGTCGGACCGCAAGAGTACGAGTGCCGGGGTGTGTTTAAGATGGAAGGTGGCGATACACTAGTGATCACTGAACTTCCAGTAGAAACTTGGACGATGGATTTCCGTGAGAAGCTGGAAAAGATGTTGGCGGATGGCGTGATTCGTGATTTCTCAGATACGTCAACCGACACTGATGTTCTGGTGAAAATCAAGTTGGGTTCGGCAGGCGCAGCTCCAGTTGAAAAGCTGCTGGTCGAAAAAATCAAGCTCACAAATATGCACGCATTCAATTCGCAATGTGTGATTCACAAATACGAAAGCGTCACGGAAATTCTCCGTGAATTCTGTGGGTCACGTCTTGGACTGTACCGCGACCGTATCGCGTACTTGCTGAAGGAACTACGAGATAAACTGCCGTATCACGAAAACGTGGTTAGGTTTATTCGGCAGCAGTGCGAGGATAAGCCTCGACCGGAATTGCGCAAGAAGACGGGTGAAGAGTGTGACCGTCTGCTGACGCTAGACAACTTTGTGAAAATTAAGGACAGTTACGATTACCTTCTCAATCTCCCTATTGCATCACTCACGCTGAAACATGCGCTGAAGCACGAGAAGGATTTGGAGGATTTGAAGCATCATATTGTGCAACTAGAGAAAACTACTGCGCCCGGATTGTGGAAGGAAGAACTAGGGAAACTGAACGTATAAAGTAAAAAGATTATATAAAACTCAGTCATTTCAAACCAGTCTTTTTCACTTTCTCAGCATGGCGTAAGTTGCAGATAATAAACATTTCCACTAAGCCCACCTACCTGCATGAAAAAATCTGCGTTTGGACCATCTCTTACAGCACCAAAACTACAATTTCGGGCTGTATAATTTTGAGCATAAGGATTAGCACCAGCACCCACATCAGACGCTGTATAAATTACAATACCCCACGCAAAGTCCGATTGGTATCCGTTTGTTAGACTAACAGTATAAGTACCACAAGGAACAGCGGTTCCAACACTATACGTTCCGGTACCAGGTAGTAGTATAGTTTGAAAATACGGGAAAGTTCCATATGTGGCACTGAAAAGTCGACTAACAATTTCACCCCCTGAAAGATAAACCAGAGCATTGCCCGTTAAACTTGTATCAGGTCTTACTGGAGACACGAAAAAACCACTTTGATTTGCCGCTGTTCCATTGCCTAATGCAATAGCGCCAGCAAAAGAGTTCGTATTTGTATTGGCTCCCAATGCAATGCTATTGTTTCCACTCGCAACTGCCGATACACCAATAGCAGTGCTGTTTATTGCGTTAGCAGTTGTATTATCTCCGAATGCCGAGGAGTAGTTCCCGCTCGCTGTAGACTTACGTCCAACTGCAGTTGAAAAATCTCCAGTAGCTCCACTAATCAGACCAATACATACTGACCCTAAACCGGACGATGACGCAGAGTCACCAATAACCACTGCACTCGAGCCTGTAGCGAGTGCAGATGTAGAAAATCCGATACATACTGATTTTGGCGCTTGACCAGTTTGTCCAGCCTGGAACCCTATCGCAACTGCACCTGTTCCTTGACTAGTTTGTCCAGCCTGGAACCCTATCGCAACTCCAGTTGCACCCTGACTAGTTTGTCCGGCACTATTTCCTATCGCTACCGCACTTGTACCTTGACTATTTTTTCCGGCATTGGCTCCAATGTGCACTTCGGTATCTCCTGCGACCCAACCTGAACCATCCCAAAACACATAGTCTGAGAAATTTGGAGCAGTTGTTGGAAGACCAGGTCCAGTATATCCTGTGTAGCCAGTGTAGCCAGTATATCCAGTATAACCTGTTCTTCCAGTGTACCCAGTGTAGCCAGTGTAGCCAGTGTAGCCAGTGTATCCAGTGAACCCGGTGTATCCAGTGAATCCAGTATACCCAGTGAACCCAGTATATCCTGTGAATCCCGTAAAACCCGTAAAACCTGTGAATCCAGTGAATCCAGTAACACCCTGGTCGCCTTGTACTCCTGGAGCTGCACATACAGTTTGGCTCTGTGCGAGATACTGACTGTACGACAAGAACGGCATATCGAATTGTATTAATCTAAGATTTTCATACCTGAGAATTATCATAAGAAGGAATACAGGATGTCGACAACCCAACCAATAACGTATCAACAGTTATTGGCTGAAGTGTTTGATGAAAATGCTCGGAATCAGTTGGTAGATGCGCAAGAGTATGAGGAAGAGGATGTGGATGCGTATGATGTAGACAAGTATTCGGAAAATGAGATTGAAGATGGAGAAGAATTCAATAAGTTTCAAGGTGATATGAATAAGCCCGAGAACGTCATTAAAGTCGAGGCAACTACAGGTGGAGGTACAACAACATACGGATACAACAAAGATATTCGTACAACAGTGGTGAACATCGACGGTAAATTTCGTAATACATCCTCAGTACTTCCAGCACGCGCAACGTATACCCAATGTGCATCTGGAGCAGGAGCTGCTACCGCGTTTGGAGGTACATCGGCAACAGAGTTTCTTGTTGGATTGGCGAGACAGTACAAGAACGTCACGTCCGTCAAAATTATAACTATGGAATTTGAGAATAGTTTTTATACGTTCTCTGGACTGAAAACTCAAAGTGACGGAATTGTAACTGGTCGTGAAAACACGTCATTCATATTCACATACGTTAATAATGCTACAAATTCGTTAACAGTCATCGATAGTGTTTCATTGTACCCGGGTTCAAACAGTATTAGTTTAACGTGGAATGATTCGGGCGCAGCGAGTCATACAATCACAGTTGCTACCGTTGCTGCACCAAACACAATTATAAAAACAATCACAGATACTGGCTCAGACCTTCAATATTGGACGTTTCCAACCTTACCGTATCGTAATCCGTATACTGTTACAGTATCAAATTTAAGTGTCGATGGGCCATATATTGTTACATTAACCGCAGGGTCACCTCCAAATACCTCTAAGGCCGTAGCAGCAAATATCGTAATCCCAGACGGTAACTATGCTCTTACCGGCACAAATGGTCTTATTCCAACAATATCCAGCGCTATAACTGCGGCGATATCCTCTGGACTTCCGAGTGGTTGGAACTTGACGAATTTTTCTATTACTCAAGATCCATATTCTCTAAAACTCTCATTCAACTGGGATCATTTGTTTGAACTCCAGTTTCCTTCTACCACCGACTGCTTTACAAAAAATGGAATAGGGTACAATTTGGGATACTACAATACACTTATCACATTAACAGATAAATATATAACATTCAATTCGGCTACTGGTATTTATAGCGCCGTAGCAGATACTCGGCCAGACTTGACTCCCGACAGGTATGTGTTCCTTGTCATTAATGATTGGTATCAAGTTCATCACCAATACCCTGACCAAACACAATTAAGCGCATTCTTGAAAGTTCCATTAAATACAGCTAAGTACCAGGTACAATATGATAATGTTGCTTTGGATACGAATACAAAAGAATACTTTTTCCCTCAACCTGTGAACATCCAGAAATTAGATATTAGTATGGTCGATGTGTACGGCAAGGTGTTGGATATGAACGGGGGTTCGTTCTCGATGAGTTTGGCTATTAACGAAGTCCTGCAGCCAGGAATCTACGAAAATTTGCTGAAGCTGTAATAATGGACAAGTCGGTGCTTGAAAAAATCCAAGATCCCCATGTGGAAAATCGGTACAATATGACGTCTACGTCAGTACAGTACCCTCCCCCAAAACACGGTGGACGTGTACCGAATATGAATGATCCTGCGCTACAGGAACTAGCGGCGCGGCCTTACAAACTGTATGCTGACGGCCCCACACTGTTCGGACAAACCAATCGATGGGATATGGTTGGACACATTCACAAGGAAACTCCTTTAAACACGGTATTTTTCAGTGATGCAAACGTGGAAAAGCTGCAGCAGGATATTCAGGCACAAGTCCTAGCTATGAGCGGAAACAAGTATCACATCGATCGCCAGAATGACGATGACCTGAAAATTATTATGCGCAGTTACTATCTCCAGTTTTCCCAGAACAACCCGAAAATGGTCGCGCAGGAACTCGAGGATTTGAATAGCCGGGTAGTAGGGTATGCCGCGGGCAAGATTTATTCAGAGGTGGATTTCCATATGTTTTACCGGAAAGACATTGAAGAGTTTGCTCCAGCCATTGCGAATCCCCAGAATCCCCACGTCTACGGAACGCGGGGCGGAGAACTTACCCGGTTTTTTTGATGCGGAAAACATCGTGAACTCTTTTTTGCATTGTAATCAATGGATCTGCGCACTTTTCATGCGCGAACGTATGCGAAACATCTAGGGCGTCTATTTGTTTTTGAACCCACATGGGACTCGTTCCGGCCAATTTCAAATATTGGTTGGGACGGAAAAAACTATGCTCCATCTGACTCGGAATACACATCAAACGTGTTTTGTCCGCACTATGGATTCGCGAGTCTTGAGGAAAAGAAGATTTGTTCGGATATGGTCGAATCAACGAATTTGGACAACGTGTCTGAAATCCTGGACGCGGTGGAGTTTTGGAGATGGGCAGGACTTCAACAAAAAACCGAATGGTTTCGCGATCGACCGTGTGTGTTTCTAACTCCATGCTCTCCTCGTAATTGGAAACAGTATTTAGTGTATGAACAGTCTCGCCCCCGAACAGTGCGTCGACCTCCGCGTGGTAGCCGAACGACGCGACGAAGTAAGCGTTTAGTGACTGGCCGAGTACTTTAAGAAAATGAAGGTGAACATTGTTTCAAATTACAAGCCTAAGACTGGACTCATGCATGATGTAGGTATCTTGCGAGGAATCCTTACGGCAGCTCTGGATAAAGAGGTCGAGATTTTCAGAGTGCATTATATGCAGCCACAATGTGCGGATGCTGACTTGAACATTTTTATGGAAGTTATCAATCCTGCTCTATTTCCGTATGCTGGGAAGAATATCTGGATTCCGAATCCTGAATGGACGTACAAATCATGGATTCCGTACCTTTCCTCTATTGACGAAGTATGGGCTAAAACGCAAGAATGCCGGGATATCTTTCAAGGTTTGGGGGCAACCGTACGGTACATTGGATGGTCATCAATCGATAAAATTTGGGTCCCGGAAACAGACAAGAAGAATTATTACAAGGCTATTGTTCCCGTCGGCAAAAACATTTATCGTCACCCAAAGCCGATTTTACAAGCATACCAGCGTATTATGAAATCCGATGCTACGTTGTATCGCAAACTCCCAACCCTCCACATCCCATACAGCGATACAGACGTCGAAATCTTTGTTCCTGAAGATATTTCGTCAAAAGTTGTCTTGTATCCCAAACCTTTGAATGAGAACGATTACGATGAACTAATGCGTGAATGTGGACTGAGTATTTGTATTTCTGTTAGTGAAGGGTTCTGTCATGCCGTGAACGAATCTATGTCTGCAGGATGTAATCTTCTTCTGTCTCCTATTCGCCCTTTCCTGGATGATTTGGTAGGTGAAGTTCAGGTAGGACGTTTTTATGCTCGTGAATCGAAAACTCAGCAGCATCCAGACTGTTTGGGTGTATTGGTAGACGTAGACGTTCAATCTATCATGGATGCGCTTGAAGACTATGTGAACACTGATTTCCGTACGAAACGTATTGGCTCTCAAGTTTCACGAGAGCTGTATGGCGCTCATCACCAGAAATGGGTAGACACAATGAAAGTCATGCTAGCCGAAATGCGAGTTCCGTCGTATTCGCTGAAAGATGCTATGCCGAAAGAGGAAGACCTTCCAGATATATCTATAGTGACTATAACGAAAGACCGGCGTGTATTTATGCCCCTGGCGAAATACTCCTATATGATTCAATCATACCCTGAAGAGAAATTGGAATGGGTTATTGTGGATGATGGCGAGGACAGTATTGAAGATACCCTGATTGGAGTACCGAATGTCCGATATATCCGTTGCGAGTCCAAACTAACAATTTCCGAGAAGCGCAATTTGGGAGTTCAGAGTGCGATGTATGATATTGTGGCGTTTATGGATGACGATGATGTGTACCCTAATAACTCCATCCTTCATCGTACAGCAATGATGCTGAAACAACCTCGGAAAGAGTGTGCGTTCTGTACCACGATTCCGTGCTATGATATCTGTAAATATTCATCGTTTATGAATGTTCCACCGATGACGTTGCCACAATCGAAGCGTGTGAGTGAAGCAACCCTGATTTTTACAAAAAAGTTCTGGGAAGAGCGAGGATTCAAGGCAGATGTTCAGATAGGAGAAGCAGACGCATTCATTCAAGGTCGTGAAGGAATGTGCCGGGAGTTATCTCCACAGGACGTTATTGTTAGTTTAGTTCATCCGCTGAACACTTCATCTCGCAAGACTCCAGAGATGAAAGAGCCCAATGGGAATCATTACGGTTTCAACGAAACACTTTTTACGCTAGTATCTCAAATCGGAGACGAGCTAGCTTTAAAACCCGAACATGCGGCGTAGTCCGGTCTTGCGGGACTTCTTGCCGCCCTTGCGGGCAGACTTGCGGCGGCGGCCGGCATCCATCGCCTCTGCGGCCTCACCCTCAGCCGGGACATCGCCACCCTTCAGGACAACGCGGCCCTTGGGCTTGAGGCCTAGACCACGCAGCGTCGCACGAATCTTCTTCGCCGAGACCTTGCGGACAGACTTACGGCGGCGACCGCCAACAGCGGCGGGCGCGAGGGCAGCAGCGGAACCACCGGCAGGAGCGGGAGCGGCATGGGCGAGCATTCTAGTTTATACTCTTTCTAGGAGAAATTGTTTAGGCCGAGCATGAAAGACATGTTGGCTCGACGGTGAATTTTTGTGCGCTAGACGCACCCTTGGTTCGTAAATAATAACATCCCGTCTTCAGTCCTTGCTTCCAAGCGTAAATGTGCATGGACGAGATTTTAGCGTATGTGGGTTCAGTTAGAAACAAGTTCAGAGATTGGGACTGACATACGAATGGCGCGCGATCGCGAGACATATTAATAAGAGTCTTCTGCGGGATTTCCCAAACTGTCTTGTAAAGTTCCCGAATCTTCTCGGGAATTTCCGCGATTCCTTGGATACTTCCGTTGTCTGCGATAATTTGAGTACGAATATCCGATGTCCACAAATCAAGTTTCGTTAGGTCCTCAACAAGGTACTTATTCACAATCATGAAATCCCCGGCAAGAACACGGCGGGTGTACAGGTTTGATGTGAACGGTTCAAAACACTCGTTATTTCCCAAAATTTGGGATGTTGAAGCGGTAGGCATGAGAGCGACCAATAGAGAATTGCGAATACCAAACTTCGTCATCTTATCTCGAAGACCTGACCAATCTAGTGTCGGAACAACTCCCCATAAATCAAACTGGAACTTACCTTCCGAAGCCGGTGACCCAGGGTAGGAAGGATAACATCCAAACGCTTCTTCGACTGGAACGTTTCGCCAGTACTCTGCACTGATGTTTTCCATGGACCGATTGATGCTCGCCGAACATGCGGCAAAGTAAATGTTCTCGAAAATAAGTTTGTTCAGTTCCTGAGCTTCCAACGAAGTCCAAGACATGCGCAACATCGCAAATACATCCGCCAAACCTTGTACTCCAATCCCAACTGGCCGATTACGTTTATTCGACGTCAAAGTTTCAGAAGTAGGATAGAAATTCTTATCAATCACAATATCCAAGTTTCGAGCAAGGATTTCGGTATACTTCTGCAACTTCTGGAAATTAAAGTACTTCGTTCCGTCTGCCGCGGTTCCCACAAATTTCGGCAGAGCGAGTGAACCCAAATTACACACTGCAGTTTCAGTGCGGGACGTGTACTCAATTATTTCCGAACACAGATTTGACGACTTAATTGTTCCCAGATTCTTCTGATTCGATTTGGTGTTGCATGCGTCCTTGTAGCACAAATAAGGATTTCCAGTCTGAATTTGGGCATCCAAAATCATCTGCCACAGCTTCTGAGCAGGGATAGTTTTACGACCCTTACCCCCTGACTCATACGTAGTATAAAGCTGCTCGAACGTATCACCATAACACTCATCCAGACCTGGGCATTCATGAGGACACATCAACGTCCAATTCCCATTGGATTCTACCCGCTTCATAAACAAGTCCGGAATCCAAAGTCCATAAAACAAATCACGCGCCCGGTCCTCTTCTGCTCCTTGATTCAAACGGAGACGCAAGAAATCTTCGATATCTGCGTGCCACGGTTCCAAATATACAGCAAATGAACCATTGCGTTTCCCACCTTGGTTCACGTACTTCGCAGTATCGTTAAACACTTTCAGCATTGGGACTAGACCAGTAGATTCGCCGTTTGTTCCACGAATCTTTGAACCGCGAGCGCGAACATTGTGAACCGACAAACCTACACCTCCCGCCCACTTGGAAATCTGTGCACAGTCACCCAACGTTTTATAAATTCCCTTTATGGAGTCATCATCAGTTTGGACTAGGAAACAGCTCGATAGTTGTGGAGTGAGAGTTCCGGCATTGAACAGAGTAGGTGTAGCATGAATAAAGTATCCTTCGGACAAAGCATCGTATGTTTCCTTGACCATCTCAAAATTCGTTCCATGAAGCTGAATAGCCACTCGCATCCACAAATGTTGGGGGCGTTCGACAACTACACTCCTAGAACGAAGCAAGTACCCCTTTTCCAGAGTCTTGAACCCGAAATAATCAAACATGAAATCACGGTCATACGAAATCATAGCTTGGTAAACTTCTGCATTCTTACATACCATATCATGATGAGCATCTGTAAGAATTTGAATCGGACCATGATACAGAGATTCAGTACATTCAAGAAGAGTGGCGGGGGTAGTCTTTTGGTGATTAGAGATGACGATTCGCGACGCGAGCTTTCCGTAATTCGGATGGTACCGAGCCTGCATCATCGCACACGTTTCGGCCGACAATTCATCAAGCTTGGACGTAGACATTCCATCGGCAAGTTGGTTACATACTTTCTGAGCCACAAGGTCTGGATTCACATGGTCAAGTCCATCCGAAAGACGACGAATTCGCTGAAGAATCTGGTCAAAGCTTACTGGTTCTCGGTCACCATTCCGCTTAACAACGTATAGGTGATCCGACATGGTGTTTTCCATTATTAGGTTGCGCTCTATAAAATTCGTTTCTAAGGCGCAGAGAGTCGCATAGAAATGTGCATCGCCTCAAGTTCCCGTATAAAGAGACCTAAAGAATACGGCGTATCTATTTTTGCCCCTTCGAGTTCAGCAGTAGAATCCAAATATCCAGTTTCAGGCTGAAATAATATTTCGTGTTTGTCTGAGCGTTCCATCATGCTTTCTTGTACGAACCGCGACACTCCATGCGAAATAAGTCCATCGCGCTCCATTTCTCCGATACGCAACCCCCCTCCATCGGCACGACCTTCTACCGGCTGCTTTGTGAGAAGTTTGCGAGGACCAGTTGACCTGTAATTAATCTTATCTTCAGTCATGAGCTTGAGACGCAAGTAATAGGTTGGTCCAATAAAGATTTCAGCTTCTATCATTTCGCCCGTTTGACCATTGTACATTAGCTCGTGACCGTACGGATGCATTCCCAACTTGAGCATAATATCCTTAAGTTCTCCAATACGATTCTGTGATGAAAAAGGCGTCGAATCCAGCATCGCTCCGAGTTCCACCGCTACTTTTACACCCATAGTCTCAATGAACTGTCCGATAGTCATGCGCGTAGGAAACGCATGTGGGTTCACAATCATGTCTGGACGTAACCCCGAAGCAGTGTACGGCATATCTTCCTCTGCTAATGCGAACCCCGAAGTTCCTTTCTGACCATGGCGAGAGCAGAACTTGTCTCCCAACAGAGGAACACGATGCTCGGCAATACGAATCTTGACTCCATGAAGAACAATTACGGCATTACCAAATCCCGGCGCAGACACTGTGAACCGGTGAACGGCATCTACGATTCCGTGCTGGCCACGTTTAGGAAGATAAGCTTTATCGCGATACCCCACTGTCTGCCCTGCCTCATTCGTTACAGGCGTAACAATTCCTACAAGAACAGTATCATCCGTAACAATTGAACCTTGTGCGATAATTCCGTCACTATCGAGTTTCGTATAATCCTTACCTTCTTGCGGAACAACTGTTTCACGGAATCGGGCATCGGTAACTATATTTCCAAACTCTGAGCGAGTTCCAGCCATAACATTAATCATTTCTTCAGAGGTTTCGTAGGTATGGTAGTATGTGGTATTAAACATTCCGCGCTTCATTGATGACTCATTCAGAATAACTGAATCTTCTTGGTTGTATCCTGAATAAATGCCCAACGCAACAATAGCGTTTTCGCCGTACCCCAGACATCCATCTTTACCCATAATGTGTTTGGTAGTCCATGTTTGAGACAAAGGTTGCTGAGCATAATTCAGAATAGTGGAAATCGTATCAAAGCGTTTGTAGTATGCGGTATTTGCCCATGAACAGGCGTGCTTGATTTGCTGACACGAGAACATGTTTCGAGGAGCTTGATTATGGTCGGAATTAGGGACAATACTACCAGAAGCTGAAAAAATAGTGATACCGTGGATTTCTGAAAGTTGAGAATCAGAAAATGGTTCCATGCTCACACGTAAACTTTCAGTTTCCTGAGCGTCCACGTAATCCATAACTTTAGTTATAAAACTAGCCCATGATGTTGTGCGACGAACAGTTTCCGGTTTAACTCCTTCACGATACAGTGGTCGGCATGGTCTGCCCGCATCCGTTTGAATAATGTACTCGTTCTCAAACCGGTTCCAGCACAACGATACGAATTTAGAGATTTCGCCCGAACGTCGTTTCTGAATCATATCATAATGAAAATCTTCAGTTTCCGACGTGAATACACCTACCAGGTCTGAATTAATATGAATTTTTGTCCAGGACGCCAGCCATTTCGAAGGGTGAATCAAAGACAAAGGTTTGAATGTTTTGAATGCCGACACAAAATTCAACATATCCTTGAATGGAGATGCAGTGGATAAAGAGCAAAAAAGGGTTAGAGATTTAATTAGACCTACATTTCCTCCATCGGGGTTGTCGGTGGGACACAAGAATCCCCACGAACTTCCATGAATACGTCGAGCCTCAATTTGTTTGGTTGTTTTGTCCATATCGACATTCACGCGACGAAGATATGCTACTGTACCAGGATACGAAATACGTCCAAGTTCCTGGGATACTCCGTCCTTTCCTCCCCACGCTGCTTTGAACGATTTCTCAATCTCGTTAAGGAAATTGTAGGATTTCCAGTATATTGCCGGCGTTTCGCGAACTAGGTCTTTGAGTTTTTTGCCCGAGTAAGACTCCTTTTCGTAGAACACTCGCTCTTCCATGCTACGAAGCATAGTGTCGCGAGTCGTAGTATACACTTTACGGAACTCTTCAAAACATAGGTCGCCAGAGGAGACTAGACGTTTATACTTATAGTGATCGCGATCGCTCTTTGGTTTTATGTCTAGGGATACATCCACAGCCATTTTGAGCATTTGACCGAGAAGGTATGCTTTGCGGCGGTACAACGATCCGGAGCTTTCACCGTCACGCGGTTCACAGTGTGAGAAAAGGTCATTGTACAAATTCACATACACTGCGGACTGAGTAGGTGTACGACACTGCTTTTTCAGCACTAGAAGATTCGCATCTTGTGCTTGGTCCGTTTCAGCCTTCATTATTTGCGCAAGGAACACTTCATGAGAAAGAACTAGTTCTGCAAACGTTTCATCGTAAATACTGCGCTCGGATTCGGGAACTCCGCAAAAAATTGTATCGTAAATATCTTTGTGGTTCGAAACTCCCAGAGCATAAAATACACTGAGTACAGGGACTGGTTTTGCGAATCCAGGGAGTTGAATCACACAGAGACGTTGTTTAGAAAAGCTGGATAAATCATCAGTCTTTTCGAGTAGTTTAGGGTCATCTGGTTTGAGGTTTTTGGGAGGAAGAGTTAGGAAATGAAAGTATGGACCTCGCGTACCTGTTTCATTAATTGTACGGATACCAGCAATGTATTCATACAGTTCTTCCTTCGTGGCTCCTTCAATCTTGTTTTCTTCCTCTATTTCCACCGTTCCTGCGATTTTGGGGGCGGACGTTTTTGCCTGAATCCGTTTGTTCGCGTAAAACATGTTGTCTCCCAGCCGCTCTTGCGATAGAAGAACTTTCTCCGACCCACCAATCACGAAATATCCACCCAATTCAAATTTACATTCACCAGCTTCCAGGAGTTCGGACGAGGTCATAGTAGACAAGGGACAAATTGAGCTTTTTAGCATCAGAGGTAGACGAGCAATAATAACGTCTTCAAACTTTACGGTTTCGCGGGAGTCTTCGATAATATAATCAAACTCCATCGTTCCACGAATTTCGAATGTATACGTCCTATTTTCTAGGCGGCAGGTGTGAGGGAACAAGATAGCGCCCGCTTCATCGGTTGGTGGTAAATAAACAAGTTCCTTTCCCGACTTTCCTCCAACAAATATCTCGATTTGTCTACCGTCTGGGAGGTTGCGAGTAAGAGGATTCAGTCCACGAATAAAATTGGGAATTTTAACATTGAGCATATCCGCGAATGAATCAAGATGGTGTCGAACAAGTGGATTCGGCACATCTCGAAAATAAGTATCTATGACGTGTCTCGCGACCTCCATTACTTTCCCGACAGAAAATCAAGGATGGACTCTTACAGCACGGCCATCGTAGCAACTATCGTGTTCACAATTATTCTTTTAATCATCTACAAGCTCATTGTGAACCCACAGATGGTTATTGTAGCAAGTAAGGCTAAGTGTCCAGATTTATGGGCATACAATGAGAAAGAGAAGGTGTGTGAGCCTCAGTACAAGACATCTTGCTCTTCATTCGATCCAAAGTCTCCATCTTTACATACTGCGACTGCGAAATGTACACTAGCACACAGGTGTGGCTCTACTTGGGCTGGATACTGTCCTTAAGGTAAGATGCGCAAGGCGGGAGTTGCACCCGCGTTTCTGACTTATAAGATCAGGATTCTAACTGTTGAATTACATGCGCATCCTTCTTACGTACAATGCGTTTAGATTGTTTCAGATAAGGAGGATAATGTATGCTGAAGTGTTTCGTCCTACTGGACTAGATGATGTAATAGGGTATGCTGATGAAAAGGAGGCACTAAAAAGGTATCTTACGTCGGGAACTTTCAAAAAAGCTATCATGTTAGCTGGTCCACCTGGAATTGGAAAAACTACATTAGCACTAACTGCTGCTCGAACATTTGGATTCGATCCTCTGGAAATTAATGCTTCTCGAGCTATTCGGAGTTTCGAAGATGTTGAGAAAATTAAGGATGCATGTCGTTCTGCCGTGAATATTCATTCATTTATTCGCGGCGAAAAGAGTCGTAAAACGTGTGTTATTTTGGATGAAGTGGATGGGTCTGACCCCCATGCTCAAAACAAAATAGTGGAATGGATTCGTGACCAGAATCGTAAAGTTCCTATTCTGTGCACCGGCAACGAACTACCCACAATTTTTAAACGGAATTCTGAAGTTATTGAAACACTCAGATGTTTTCCACCGAGACCTACGGACCTACAAACCTTCTTTCCAAATCACGATGTTCATACACTAATGAAAGAATCTAACCATGATGTTCGTCGAATGTTGCATCGGATGCAGTATGGAGTATCCGACACTATTCCGAAGTATCTGTGTCCTCCGACTGGGTTGCCAGTGGAGCAGATGTTCGTAATGCGTCAGTCGATGTTCGGGCTTCCGGACCCGTTTCACGAATATCGTGGCGACAGACAGGGCAACGTACACTCATTGAAAACCAGTTCAAAATGCAAGACCGATGGTACTCGTGCTGACAAGACCGAATCCGTGCGCCGGCCGAAGAAATAGGTTCCTGGCAGATTGCGCATGGGGCGGTAGCAAGAGTGATGTTTTCCAAGGACTCGTTGATTTGGTTCGTACTTGCCGTTATCGCAACTGGCTCTGAGAAATTGCGTGGGATTGCAGGCATAGTCACAGTCAGAAGAGCATTCGTGATGTTTCCATACATGTGAGTAGTGTAGACACGATTCACGATTTCTAGTGCGAACGTCTGATTATTCAAAAATCGCGACACAAGATTTGTGCGCGATGTAAAATTGAGTGAACGAAGAGTTTCGTTCGTCAAAAATTCGTTCTGTGCATCTGCGAGCTTCTCAATCACATCAAGAACCTGTTCGTCGACCATTTATTTACCTATATTGTTCACATGTTTGAAAACCACTATCGTTTCAGGAACATATCCATTGGACCGGTCTTGTGCTTCTTGAGGTAGGATGCACTCATAAACAGAAGTGAATCCAAGTCATTTTCCTTCAGTTTAAGAACTTTCAAGGTAGCTTCTTCTTCATCAAGTCCATCTTCCCGGAACTCGGTGTAAAACTTAGTATAATCCTTTTTCCTGTACCCGTCCAACTCTTCGATAGCTAGAGCGAACAATTGTGCGACAGGGTTCTGTATCTGATTCGTTATGTAAAACTCTACATCCGGCTTGAGCTTCTTTTCACGAACATAGTCCACATGTTCAATTTTATCACCTTGCTTCTTCTCGTCTTTGCGATTAGATACATAGACATAGGATAGTCTATCACCTACTTGCGGCTTATTTCCAGCATCACGTTCTTCCATTCGGTCAGCTAGAACTCGGTGAGCAATTTGACCCGGATTCTTGTAATCGTCTCGCAACTGTTTGGACAGAATATACTTTTCCAGAGGATACTCATTCTTCATAACTTTCACCAGCATTTCCTTGACCATTTTTTCTGCTAGCTTGATGCTTCGGTGTTCCATCAGTGAATCCAGTGCTCCTCCAAATATATCTTTTACGATAGGAGCATTATCACGACGTTTTAGTGCAACACCCATCGTCTTACGCTTACACTTTGTTATGTCGTCTTCATACATCATGCCGACATATCTCTTGCGACAGAACAGAATGAATGGATAGAACGTTTTCTCATACTCAATCTTGTGCGCCTTTCGTCCACTAGCGGTAATTCGTTCCGCAGCTTTCTTACCCAACTCTATGCTTTCCGCCAAGTCACGCGTCGCAAACTTAATAAAGATAGAATCCGTATCGCCATACACAACTTCACCACCGAATTCGGTCTCGACTATTTTTTTAGCATCGTAAATTTTCTGACGACCAACCGCAGTGGTACATGCCGCAACTTCAATTTTTCGGATGGGTGAGGTTCGTGAACCAGTTTGACCATACACGGAATTAGCAACAACCTTGTACGCCAATTGAAGACCGTTCAATACTGATTTTTGGGCATCGTCTTCTGTCGTTTCAATAAGTTTTCGAGTCTCTTTTCGCTTCTTCAAAAGGAGGTCGAGAGTTAGTGGGAGTACACCTATAGTTCGAGGGTCTGTGTTCGGCTGGACAAAGCCACACGTAATACGGCCGGTAGGAGTCTTATCTTCTCCAAACGTATCGTAGGAAACTTCGTCAATCTTGAACCCTTTGGCCCGAATATCTGTACCATCTGGACCGTCTTGGTGTCTGAGTTTCCCCGAGGAATCGTAAGTTTTCACGTACACCAAGGTATCGGGAGATAAATTGAACGCAATCATGTTGGAGGGGTAAAGTGAATTAAAATCAAGAACTGGGATTGGTTGGTCCAAGTACATTCCAATTTTTGGAGGTAGAACAATCGCTCCTTCATACGAGGTATCTTCATCAGACCCGTGCTGAGTCATAATAATTTGGTTTCGTTTGGATGCCTGGTAAACTACTGCCGAATAAATCTTGATTCCTTGTCCTCGCAGGAAGATGTATTGGATTGGAACACGACACACATCCGCCATTCCACGAGCATTCACAATCGTGTCCAATTTAGCCATTAACGTCAGAACTAGGTCGCAGTCCTGGATACAATACTTTGCGATTGTGGCTCGTTCATGAGGTCCAGCACGATGAGATGCGAACATGTCTTGAGCTGTGGTATCGTCTTTTCCGAAACACCATTCCAACTTCCCAATGTCGTCGGCAGACAAATCTTTCAAAATACTTTTATCTGGATTCCGAATAGTGAATGATTTTTCATCTTTCCGAATTACTTCGAACTTTTCACCTTCGCGATAAGGATTAATAGTATTCGTCATAATATCAAGTCGAATTTGATTACCCACGAACAGTCCTCTAGTTCCTTTCGTACAAATCTTTACTTCCGAATCAGAATGAATAACATTTGTAACTTTATCACGCAGAAACGTGGCTGCTACATTATCGAGTTTATACGAATCCAAATTCTGTTCACGCCGTACACTTAGCAGAAGGTCAATGGCTAGACGACCTGCAACTTCAAGATATCGTACCGCAAACTTGCCGGAAGCTAATTCAAACGTCTTTCGCTCAGTTTTAGCACAATCAGTCTTCCAAGAAGTATTGTCTACTCGCCCTAACCGCAACGTCAAATTACACCGCTCAGCGCGGTCGGCAATATATCCATCATCAAACCCGAACGTGTTGTATCCAGCCAAGATGTCTGGATTCTCGGACCACACACATTTCTGAAACTCGTCGAGCAAATGCTTTTCGTCGCGGCAGCTCACAAATTCCACGGTCGGGTCTTTGGACTCTGCACATGTTCCCGAGACAAACACGTATCTCTTCACCGATGTTAGAAGGTCGTCAGTATACCGAAACGATACGCCAATTTGGATAATTTCGTCTTCAGGATTCGAAGATACAGGAAAGTTTCCAGATTTTGAGTATGTCTCAATATCGTATGCTGCTGCATACAATGGTACTTTCGCACTTGGTTCGGGGGTTATAGCTTTGTAATTTACTGTGAATGATACATCTACGTTTTCATCATCTTCTGGGTCGGATTCTTCTGCATCGAATGAAAGTGGAGATGATGGTGAAATATCAAGTTCGTGAAATAAACGAATTAGAGGTGGAAGGTTGGCTTCATAAACATCTTCTACAATTACTCGACGACTACCTATCTTCATAGAGGAATCCTTGAGTGTACGCGATACCAATTTGAACATCCAAAGTGCAGAACACGTGAGTTTCCATACCTTGATAGGAGTCAAGCACGAGAATCCACGCATAGCATCCAACTTGAATTCCTGAGTGATTTTCAGACCAAATATACGTTTGCTCGAAGCGCTTTCAAGTGCCGTATGAATCATCTCGGACGTTTCACCATCTACTGAACGGAGATAGAAATAAGGTTGGAATCCAGTAAGCCGAACTTTTGCGACACGATAGTCGTCCAGTCTACCGAACACGTCAACCACATACCGGAAATTCGAATCACTCTCCAGCCAGTCTGCTGGCTGAATGAGCATTTAGTTAGTCTCCGTATGTTCCTTCAGTTAAATTCATTTTCATAGAATAATAGATGTCTTCAAATTATGGATTGCCGTTTATGTATGCGAATACTCGTCAAGGAGAAGCTGCGCGTGATGTAGCGCGCAACGAGTCCAACACCGCCGAATTGAAAGCAGCTAGCCCATCGGGGTGCGGAAATAACTGGGCAGTAGCTGCGTCTATCCCGGGCATGATTCCGAGCGGGAATTTCGGTAATTCGCCAGAAGGTGGGTGTGCTATAGATACACAGTCCGAGCTACTTTTTGGCGCGCCAGGCACAGCTCGTATGAAGGGACCGAAACAAACGTTTGCCCGTCCATTTGCAACCACCCCTAATCTAGGTCAGGGAAGTCTGGAAGGCGTTGACGACCAGAGCCGCGTTATGTTCGGCCATTCTACTGCGAATAGAAAGAGTATTCAGACAGTGACGGACAAACAGTTTCCGGTTTTTGAGCCTCTGATTGAAGAACGGGTAGCAGACATTCCTGATCACAATTATTTTGTTGAGCCTTTTCTTCGCGGGGGATATAACTCACGACTTGTTCCCCGCAATCGCGTTGACCTGACGAAGTAGACTCCTCATGCTGTTTATCAAGCATCTCCATGTTTTGTCTACGTTCCCGTGCCTCTAGCTGTTCGGTTGTAAGAACCTTCGCGGGCCTTTTTTCACAAATATACTTTTCGGCGACTGTCTGTTTCTTCGGTAACAGAACATCAACCGCATCCAAAACATTATTCGTATCTGCGTATACTCTCATCGCATCGTCTTCGGTGCATCCAGTTAATTCAATAATTATCTGAATGCTCCTGTTCATTTTTGTTGTATCAAATGTAAATACTCTTAATATGCGTTTTGTAGACGCACTTTGCCCCCCTGCTCTTCTCTATCTCCTCTACATCGTTGTCCACATCGGCTTAGACCTGGCGTTCGGACTGTTCGCGACAGCCGCGGGCAAGGTCGTGATGGGAATTACCGGAGTCATTATTCTTGATGCCCTGTGCTCTGTTGACCTTGGCGTAGTCTCGTGGGTCATCGTAGCAACACCATTTATCATGGTTGCGCTAGCCACGTCTATCTCGCTAGGGTTAGGTATTGACCGTGAGGCGGGCAAGCTTATGCGCGAAGGCTTTTCGTCACTGACTGGAGAAAATCTAAAAAATCGTGATAAGATGGTTTCTACACTGAAAGACGAGGTGGGAGCATTACCACTTTCACAGGATTCAACGTACTAAAGTAAATGCAATCTATCATTTGGGCTTATCGTCAAGTATTTGCGTGCCGTCGATGGACGATGGATTTTCTATTTGCTCCCGAAAAGCCCGAACATCCTGAACCCGCAGTTCCTGTGAGCAGCCTTCCTTGGTTGTGGGTTGGAGCTGTACACCCAAATGGAACTATTGTTGACCATACCACATGTGTGAACAATCTGGTGGAGATGGACAGTGTTATTACACCGGAATGGCTAGATGCAGCTACCTTATCTGTAGACGATGGCCTATGTTGGAAATATTTGGATGCGAAGACGTTAGAAGAGAAGATTTTTCCTTCGGGAGGAATTGTAATAGCAAATGATACCGAACCACAGTCAAATAACACAACGCATGACGATTGAGTCATTGGCGTATGTCGCAACCCGAGGAGAAACATATTTTAAAACTGCCGAAGAGTTTGTTCGACTCAACAAAATCTTCAGCTACCAAGGACTTTTTTCGTATTTGAGTTTACTGGCTGATATGATTATAAGTCCACTTATAACCATTATAATGGCTATTTATTACCAAGAACCTCCAGGAATATTCAGTGTTATTTCTCTGCAGAAAACGGTGACGTTGTGGTACGATTGGTTTCTTTATGAGCAAATAAAGCATGAAATTCGCGAATGGACACATATTGTGAAATCCATTGGCGGTCCATTTATATCCACGAATAATTCAGACTATCACTCTTACGTTTATGCTGATGCTATGCAGCGTATTCACTACTCGTTCTTTCCAAAGAACTGACCAAACGTCTTCAGAAGTTCAGCACCCTGCTCGATAGCAGGCTTCATTTCAGATAAAGACCCCATCAACTCTTTCTGAAGTCCCATGAGTTCCTTGGTGTCGCGGCGCATACCACCAATCTGTTCAGGAGTCAGGTTACGATATGCATGTAGGATAGTTGTCCCAATATCTACATGTGGATCATCTGTTTTAGGAGGAGCTGGTTCGGGTTCTTTCTTGCCTCGAATATCCTTTTCATCTTTCTGTTTCTTGTCTCCATGCTCATCCTCTCCGTCCTCAAACCCCTCCCATGTCCGAGTAGTAATCATGGAAATGAGATACACTAGAACTAATCCTACAATCACGGAAACAGTGTGGCTGAGTTTACCGACATAATGAGCCAAGATATATCCCAGTATGACCCATCCTACGACTTGTACTAACCCACGCTGGTATAGAAAAATAGCAACAAGTGCAAAAAGAACACCGGCGATTAGAGTGTCCATTATTGTTTATACCTTCACAAAACTTCCGAAGCCTCCACCCGGAGCAACGCCGTGGTCATTGAACTTTCCAAGATTGGCTACGCCCGGATTATCTCGCGACGTACGACCGGCATAGTCGGCCATACCAGCTACACCATCCCCTTCAAAGGAAGCCGAGACACCACCATACTTGCCTCCACCGCGCTTGACTCGGCGAGTCTTACGAGACTTCTTGGACTTGCGGCGGCGACCTGAACCAACAATAGCGTTCTGGCCACGCTGAGAATTGGCGGCCCAATCGGCCATCTCAGAACCCGAAGACCACTGCATTGCACCCGGAGCAATTGCTCCTGAAGCGCCATAGTATCCACCGCGGTGAGCATGGCGGCGGCGAGTCGTACGTTTTTTAGCAGAACCCTTACGAGCCATTTACTCTATATGAGGAATGTTTTCCAGAACTGTCCATGAGCCATCGTCATTACGAGAACACTTCAGTTTGAACGACGACCCTTTTGAACGCAAGAACACCGAAGTTTTCAAATCAGGGACTCTGAGATATCCACCTACATCTTTAACTTCGTAACAATCGGCGATGGGAAGTTTTACGATAGTTAGAGTATCTTTCTCTTTCTCTTCCACTAGGTCTACAAAGTATCCTGGCTTACCAGGTTCATCGGGATGCTCTTCATACCCTCGAATCTTGTGTGTCTTATTCAAATCTTTCTTGTGAATGAATTGTGCCGATGTTTTAGATGGGTAGATAAAGGTGTCCATCAGGTCTTTCAACCAATGATATCTTTGCTCAAACGTGGAACATGCAAATACACAATTTGAATTGAAGATGAAAATATCAGAAATGATGAATTCGTAAGGTCCCATTTTTTCGGCACGAAGAAACGTATCTCCACAAATACGTTCGTCTACAATACACGGAATGCGACGACACTCCTGTGCGGTCATCCAAAGACACACGGGAATAGCGTTTTCGTATGTGAATATTATCCATCCAGATGTTCCTGCAGTTTGTGGGATGCGGAATGTTTTACAGTCCGGCGGGACGGGTTTCCGGAATACCAAGCGGGAGCTCGGGGTCCAGCCGTAAAGAGTCTGAAGCTGATTTGCGCGGCTCATACTCGGGGAGTTTTACTTCTTGGGGCTGTTGGGTTAAAGCTTGTTCGTTTTTCTGGGGAAGTTGCTGGGGAAGACTTTGTTGTAAGTACGGGGAGTGGACTGGAGGAGGTGGCTGGTACTGTTGCGGCATCTGAACTGGAACATTGCGGTAAATGATTTTCGGCTCAGGTGGGTACATTAGCCTAGTTCCAATATACGTAAAAAGTTGGAGCAGAATGAGTACTGCTATCGTAGCAAGAGCTACATAAAGTATTTCAAGTGCTAGCATTTGTTGTTCACGAAGGTTATTCATCAAGGCCGTTCAACGAACAGATATCGGTGTTTATGTTTCGTATCACTTTCCATCCACACAAGTGTTTTTGTTTCATATGTCGTATAAATCGCTTTGTATTCATGAAGAATTTTGCCTGGGATAACACCTTCCCACGACTCTTCTGCATATAGAATCCAATCTTCGTTTGAAACATCCTCATCTTCTACAAACTTTCGGCGAAGACGAATCTGGGGAATGTATGTCCATCCATCATCACAGAAGATTATGAATAGTTCTTTAGACTCCCGTACTTTTGGAAACTGAAACTTCAATTCCTCCCATTTTTGTTGGCCCAGTCGCATGATTTTCCTCATTTTTCTGTTCTGGGATAGTTATTCCTAAACGCATCCGTATTTCAGGAGACTTCTGGATAATCTCGCAAAGATAGAGTGTATCAAACAGCGCATTATGAAGATAATCGTATTTCGGCGTAGTTCCTACAACGTGTGTATATAATTCAGCCAATTTTGGAAACTTGAAACCTCCTCGTACTCCCGGGATATTGCAGATAGTACGTCCAGCAACCATCGTACATCCCATCGGCTTCTTGAATCCTTGAAACGACATGATATTCAAATCCCAAAGAATAGCCTGGATAAGAACGTTCTTGTCGAAATGTATATTGTGTGCAACCATCATATCGTGGTCTTCCGATAAGAATTTTAGAATAGCATCTCGCAGAGGAACACCAAATTCTATCGCTTGCGCATGTGATACTCCGTGGATTTTTGTAGATTCGGACGGAATAACCCATTTCTCCGGTTTGATTATGTAAGCATGTGTCTTCACAACGGTATTTGATACCGAATCAATAATGCACCAAGAAATGGACACAATATGTGGCCAGTTGTCGGGGGCTCTGTATGCCGATAGACTTGCATCTGTAGGAAGTCCAGTAGTTTCTGTATCGAACGCCAAGACTCGCATTTTTAGTTCTATGTTTGTTTGTGTATATCCTATTCGTTTTACAGAGAGTGGATTAGGAAGAAGCTCACTAGACCGAATACGACGGAGTGAACAATTAGACCGTACGTGGTCGGGCATCCAGCCTGGGCAACCTTGAACACGGAAGCGAGCTGGGGGACTAGAGCCGAGACAACGCCACCAATGAGCTGGTCAACTAGACGATACGTGATCGGCGAGCTGAGAACAAAGAACACAACCGCCAGAGTCGCCGAGTGCTGGAATTTCTTGGTTAGGCCAAACATTGTTTGTGTTCTACGCAGAAAAAGTCTTTTGGGTCTGAATGATAGAATTTATCCATTCCGGGGAATTTTCAACGATGTTTTTAATAGTTATGATATTTTGAGGAACTGGATAGTGAATATCGAGAGTATTGCTTTCGCAAATAAACAGACAGGCAGAAATCAAGAAAACACCCCGGGATTTCGCAACTGTTGGAGACCAACGCAGGCAATGTAGTTTGTAAAGGGCATCAAGGTACGGAGCTAAAACTCCAGCTTGAGGTGAGGACCGAGCATTGTCTCGAACAATATCCCAAATAAGCCATATTACGTTTCTTCCATGTGTTTGGTCAATATAAGGATTCGGGCGATATGAACAGTCTAGATTCCTCTTATGTGTATTCTTAAATACGCTTCCAAATTTCAGAATCCAAGATATCCAATAAAGAGCTCGTGTGAAATCCCGAGCTTCGGGTCTCAAGCAATACGACAGTTCGTTAAGTGGAACATACAAATCGATAGGGTCATCTTCTCGAACTATATGGCGAGCATAAGAAGCCGAAGGTGATTTCAGGTTTTCTTGTACTGTTGCATGCTGGAAATCATGCTCTGGCTTTATCACGGGCAAATGAGGAAGTTTGTTTTTTCGAGTAAGAGCAACGGTTGCTGCTGCTTCACATACCATAGTCCTGATTTGAAGATTGTTGCGCATATCCGTCATCGCCAAAATGGAGTACTGCCCTTCATATGGCGCAAACTTCTCGTAGGCCTGAACAAGGTACAAAAATACATTTGGAGCTGCACGATTAATATGCCGAGCCGATGATTCAAACAATGTGTTCCAGAGAGAATGTACTAATCCAGAACAAAGAAGTTCCAGAGTCCAGTAGCAAGAATAGTCTGCATGACCCAACTTAATGTTTTCGTCCAGAACTTTAGAGACGTGTGCCCGTAAATGTCCGGAGAATGTGAATTTCTGAAAGTCCGCGACAGTCCTTCCGTCAGCGATGTTCATTGTTCTGGGAAGAGACCAAAAATGGTCTATACAAACGCCTCATTTTTGAAAATAACAAATATACTGATACTCCTTACCTGCTCGCACAAGATCCACGTTTTCAATATGTGTGAACCCCGAAGTTTTGATGATATCAATCATACGCTCTTTTGAAGGCATAGTTAAACTTAGTTTATTTTCGCGATACTTTGCTCCACCGTTATTTGCTTCGTCATAATACGAAAACACTTCGTCGTATGACGCATCATCCTCATTACGTTTCTTCACTAATTTACCAGTATACTTGAACTTATCAAAGAACACTACTGATTCAGTCTGTCGTTCCAAGTTATATTTCTGAAGTGAAAAGGCCGCAAAGGGAGATGATAAATCATGTAACGGGTCAAACCTGTCTGGGTCTACGAGATGCACGACAAAGTATCCTCCAGGTTTTAGCCATTGGTAAGCATTATCTGAAATAATTTTGGCGTTGGGAAACATGTACATTGAGAAACCAAGGAGTAAACAGTGGCTGAATGATTTTTGAGAAAATAGTTGGGGTTGGGAAATATCGCCCTTATTAAACTTTGCGTTGGGACACCGTTCGCGAGCTTTTTCGATCATAGCGTCCGACGTATCTACCCCAAGATAATCTACTCCGAGTTGCTTGAAATAGCATGCGTGCGTAGCAGTTCCGCAGCACATATCCAGAACCCGGATTGAAGTTACCGGTTGCTCTACCAACGTGAGGTCGTGAATAGATACTTCTTCGTACTTAATTCTTTCGTTCGAGTTCCAGAGTGAATCGTAGATGGATGCGTACTCTTCGTCGAAAATGTCCTTGTCGTACAAGGTTGTAGTTTTCCCATCTTCAAAACCTTCAATGGATGAGTACCACGTGGTAAGCCCATACATTACAAATATGAGGATGGCTAAGAAAATGTAGGCAACTTCCATTAGTTTTTAGCGAGACGATTTCCCTCCAGAAATCGATGCCGGTAGCATGTCTGGTAATGTCGGAGTGGACTTAGGTCTCACAAATTTGAAGTAAATAAGAACGAGGATGGCTAGTATGCACAGTGCGATTACACCTGTTAACAAACTATTCACCCAATTTGAGCTAGAATCTCCAACTACACCGCTGGACAAATAACTTGAACGATTAAGAACATCAGCCTTGGTTTTTTCGGCGTCGTAATCTTGTAGTAAAAGTGGAAGACCGCCATCTGATTTTATAGCCCTAGCTAAACTTGATACTTGACTCTGGGATTTAAGAGACCCATCAATCGCATCATACTGGTCGCGATACTGTCGCAGTACTGGTTCAATATCACTTTTTGCTATCTTTTCCTTTTCCTTTGCTAACCACCCCTGACCATTTAGGGCGGTATAGTAATCTGTACGCGCTTTTGCTGCGGTCTCCGGTGTTGCTCTGTCCATAACAGCTTTCAGTTCGTCAAGATGTTTTTGGCGAGCACAATCAGGCCCACAACTCTGGAACAGCGACGTCATTGTTTAAAGAGAGGTAAATTCCCACACCGAGAACAACAAGGACAAATACGTGAACGAACCATCCGATAAACGAAAATACCAAATACACGAAGGACGCTACTATGAGTGTTAGTACAAACTTCACAAGAATAGGCTGCATCGCAGTTATCCCATCAAGCTTGGATTTACTTATAGTTACCTCATCTTGCGTACTTTTAATTTGTGAATCAGTTTGCTCTATGTTCGCAGCAGGTGTTCCAAACAGTTTCTTGAACGTTGTCTCAAAAAATCCAAGTTGTTTGTTCACAGCCATAACATCTGTTTGGCGTTTATAATCTTTAGATATATCTTGAACAATCTTATCCCGGTTTTGGTCTGCTGGAGTTATCACATTCAAAATAGATGAGTAATCTGGAGTTTCAATTCGATTAAATATATTACCTACAGTTCCCGATGTCGATGACGTCATCCATAGCTGTTTCGTATTGGGGTCAGCGGTCAAATTCAAAGGCATGTACCCACCAGTATCAAGAGGTGTAACTTCTTGTTGGACTGTACAATCTCCCTGGCATCTCGATATTTGTGAATTCTGACCAACTCCATACAATGCCGTTTGGTCAATATTTCCTACAAGCGAAGTTATTGGAATTCCAGTGAGACCGGTAACTGGACTCCACCCGGTCTGTAACGTTTCATCGGTCTTCATAGCTTTTCCAGAAGCATCTACTCCATACAAAGCAGTAGAACTGGCTGAAGTAATCTTTACGGACGTATCGGCAACAGGCATAGAATTAGTCATAGCGACTGGCTTGGGGATTTTGACTTTTTGATTCGTAGCACTTTGTAGCCATAGGTACGCATGTGTCGAGAAAACAGACACTGGTAAAAAATTCGGACTTCCTACTGGAAGTAGAGACCAGTCGGTCTGATTATTGGCGGTTTTAGTAGCTAAGTTCGTCGTAGACCCGGCAGTGTACAACAAATAAACATTCGTATCATCAGTTGTAATATCCAAAATAGACGATATTGGTTGAGCAGGTGTAGCGGCTAC
>Ga0208381_1000066_pt1 | contig 40942 bp, 36 predicted proteins | sample CryBogCBE13Jul09_FD_184572 | JGI IMG/M metagenome (GOLD analysis project Ga0208381, IMG submission 184572) | Freshwater microbial communities from Crystal Bog, Wisconsin, USA - CBE13Jul09 (SPAdes) (version 2) | ecosystem: Environmental > Aquatic > Freshwater > Lake | place: Crystal Bog...
GGCGTCACGCAGCTTTGCCGTCGCGTCGCAGCTCGCGACTCTGGAAGCAAAAGCCGAGATCGATGCACTGGTGCGCGGGGCGGCCTTTGCCGAGCGTGCGGCGGAGCGCATCTATCGCCGCCATCTGGTCGGTTATTTCGCCGCCGCGGTCATGATGCCTTATGCCCGCTTTCTGCGCGCGTGCGAATCGACGGGGTATGACGTCGAACTCCTCCAGCGGCGCTTCGGTGCGGGGTTCGAGCAGGTCGCGCATCGGCTGACGACGCTGCAGCGCGTTGGCGCGCGCGGGCTCCCCTTCTTCATGATCCGTATCGATCGCGCGGGGCAGGCGTCAAAGCGCTTCATCGGGGCGAGCAATGCGCCGCTCGTTGCGGGTGATGCCCGCTGCCCGCTCTGGGCGCTGCACCGCGCGTTTGATCGGCCCGGGGAGATTGTCGCGCAGCTTGTGACGCTCGCCGATACGACGCTCACAGCGCCCGAAAGTCGCTGGTTCACCTTCGCGCGGACAGTGGCGCCGCAAGGTGGCCGCGCGGGGCAGGTGCAAGCGCAATTCGCAGTTGGCCTGGGCGTTCATGCTGATCTGGCGGGGCCCCTGGCGCTCGCACGTGGCGTCGATCTTAAAGCGGGGATGGCGACGCCGATCGGGCTTGGCTGTCGCGCCTGCCCGCGCGCCGATTGCCCGCAGCGGGCATATGCGCCGAGCGGCAGGCTGCTGCTGTTCAATGAGCGCGAACGCGGACGGTCACCCTTCAGCTTTGCGACCGATTAGCCGCGCGCGCATACAACCAGATGCGGATGGCGCTGGCGAGGTTGGGCGGGTCGTCGGCACCGATTCGCTCGACATCAATCTGCGCCACCAGCGCGTTCACCGGCAGGCCGAGCTCGTCCGCGGTCGATTTTAGCGCATCCCAGAAAATCGGCTCAAGCGAGACCGATGTCTCGTGCCCCGCTATCGCAATCGAGCGCTTAACGGGGCCCGCGAAAATCGCGCTCAATACATATGCTGCCCGCCATTGATCGACAGTGTCGATCCGGTGATGAATCCCGCATCTTCCGAGCAGAGATACGCCACGCCTTTGGCGATTTCGCTGGCATGTCCCAACCGCCCGACCGGAATTTTAGCGACGATTTTGGCGAGCACCTCTTCGGGAACCGCGGCGACCATATCTGTATCGGTATAGCCGGGCGCGAGCGCATTGACGGTCACGCCGAACTTCGCGCCTTCTTGCGCCAATGCCTTAGTGAAGCCGTGGATGCCTGATTTGGCTGCGGCATAATTGACCTGACCATATTGGCCACCTTGCCCATTGATTGAGCCAACATTGACGATGCGGCCCCAGCCTTGGTTCCGCATATGCGGGAAGGTTGCCTTGGCCATGTTGAAGCAACCGCCGAGATTGGTGCGCATCACTTCGTCCCACATCTCGTAGGTCATTCTGAGGAGCGTACCATCACGCGTGATGCCCGCATTGTTGACGAGCACATCAATGGGGCCGACTTCTGCAGCGACCTTGGCGCAACCTGCCTGGCAGGCGTCGAAATCGCCCACGTCCCATTTATAGGCGGCGATGCCGGTCTCGGCGGTGAATGCCTTGGCCTTTTCTTCGTTGCCGGCATAGCTCGCGACGACGGTCATGCCCGCAGCTTTGAGTTCGTGACAGATCGCGGCGCCGATGCCGCGCGTTCCTCCGGTAACGATTGCAATTCTGGTCATGGCATCCTCCTTTATTAAGGTAGCCCTAGTCTAAGCGGTAGAAATCCAACCGGCAAGTTCGCGGGCAAGCAATTTGTGCATCATTTCGATGCCGATCGGGCTGGCATTGAGGCAGGGGAGCGTAGCAAAATGCGCGCCGCCAGCCGAGATGAACTCCTCTTTCCCGCGTAACGCGATCTCTTCCAGCGTCTCCAAACAATCCGCCGAGAAGCCGGGTGTGATCACGACCAATTTCTTTATACCCGCTCCCGGGAGCGCCTTCAGGGTTACGTCGGTGGCGGGTTCGAGCCATTTGGCGCGACCAAAGCGTGATTGAAACGAAATCCGCACCTCGCGCCCCAGCGCTTCGCCGAGCAGCCGCGCGGTTTTTTGGCACTGGCAGTGATAGGGATCGCCCTTGTGCAGTGTGGCGTCGGGCATCCCGTGGAAGCTGGCGAGGATGAGGTCGGGGGCAAAGTCGAGCGCGGCCAACCCTTCTGAAACCGAAGCGGCCAAGGCGGCGATGTGAATCGGGTCATCATAATATGGCGGCAGCGTACGGATCGCGGGCTGCCCGCGCATCTTCCCCATCGCGGACGATACCGCATCCATCACGCTTGCCGTCGTCGCCGCGCAATATTGCGGGTAGAGTGGCGCGATGAGGATACGCTGGCAACCCGCCGCCTTCATCGCGTCGAGCTTTGATGCGACCGACGGGTTGCCATAGCGCATCGCCCAATCGACGATCACATCCGGCCCAAATGCATTTTTGAGCGCGGCCGCTTGCTCCGCCGTAATCGCCGCGAGCGGTGAACCCTCGGGAGTCCAGACTTGCGCATAGGCATGGGCCGATTTCTTCGGGCGGGTGTTGAGGATAATACCCTGCAAAATGGGCTGCCAGATAATCTGCGGAATTTCGACCACGCGACGATCAGACAGGAATTCGGAGAGATAGCGCTTCACCGCAGCCGTTGTCGGTGCGTCGGGCGTACCGAGATTGACGAGCAGCACCCCAATTTTCGGAGGCTGAACAACGGGGTGATTTAGCGGCAATGTCATCATCTGTTTCCAAGCGAAAAGGGGAGGGTGCGATAGCGTTTGCCGGACCCCGCGAACAAGGCGCCCGCAATGGCCGGCGCGACAGGCGGCACAGCAACATCCCAGGCATCGGCGGAAGGTGCACTGCTCGGGAGCAGCTCGACATTGAGTTCGGGCGCGTCGGCGAAGCGCGGCAGCCCCAGGCCCCCAAACTGAATAGGCCCGGGAACGCCGCGCGCGATGTGCACGGGATTGGCAACCGCAAGCCCCAATCCGAACAGCAAGCCGCCCTCGATCTGCTGGCGGGCTATATCCGGGTTCACCAACTGCCCAAGATCGGCCACCGCTGACAGTTTCGTTACACGGACTTTGTCGGCTTGGTCGACGGCCGCCTCGGCAATAACGGCAATAAATGCCGCACCGTTGCTGTAGCAGGCGATGCCCTGATTTGAACCCTGCGCGCCCCCGCTCCAGCCGCCAAGCGCTGCAACCTTGGCAAGGCATTGCGCGAGCCGCGTGTTGTTACCAATCAGCGCCATGCGAAACGAGAATGGCTCGACGCCGGTCTTCGCGGACAATTCGTTGATAAAGCTCTCATTGAAAAAGCAGATGGAGATGTCCGCGCGTCCGCGCATCGGGCCGACAGGGACACCAAGGTCAAGCGGGTGTGTATCAAGCGCGAAGTTCGGAATGATATAGGGCGGTTGCGCGTTGTCGAGCACAGCGCCCATATCGCCGCCACGCGCTTGCCGCCGCGCCTCATCGGCCGCGAGGCCTCCTGTGAGCCGCGCGCGCAACTCGCCGTCGGCAGGCGGTGCCGCCAGCGCAGTGCGCCACGCATTGATGCGTCCATCGGGAAGAACTTGCGCCGTCAGTGTCGCAGCAGCCCCGCCACCGAAGCGTTCCTGCATCATATCCTCGGCACGCGACCAGAAGAGCTGCACGGGGCGTTTGAGCTTCATGGCGAGTGCGGCGACTTGCTCGACGATTTCAAGTTCGAACCGCCGCCCAAACGAGCCACCACCCATCACGCTGTGAATAATGACGTTGCTCTCGCTGAGACCGGCGGCTCGGGCCGCACGCGTGCAGGCAAGCTCTGGCGAATGTGCGGATGTCCAAACCTCAAGCTGTCCGTGCGCGTAGCGCGCGGTCGCCGCCATCGGCTCAAGCGCCGCATGAGGGAGCAGGCCCACCGTGTAGCTTGCACTCTCGCTATGCCCAGCGGCAAGCGCGGCATCGGCATCGCCGAGCGAGAGCGCGCGGTTGCCAGTTGCTTTCAGCGCAAGGCCGGTGGCGCGCGCGATACTCTGATCGTCAACGAGCGGTGTCTTGGTGGAGAATTGCGGCGCTGCGGCGGCCAGCATCTTGCCGGCAATCCAAGACGTTTCGCCAACACAGGCGAGGCCCGACGGCAGCGCGACAATGTCGATGGCCCCAGCCACCTTGCGTGCCGCCGCCTCATTGAAATGTTTGACCTCGGTCGTGCCGATTGGCCCGTGATGCAACGTCGCAAACACCATATCAGGCAACCGGATATCGGCCGCATAATTAGCCGACCCATCACATTTTACCGGCGCATCAAGCCTCGGGACCGAAGTGCCGATCAGCCGATTGGCATCACCTGAGCGCATGATTATTGGGTCGGGCGGAGTCAGGCGGGCGGCGGAATGGGCGAGTTCGCCAAAACGAGCACGATGCTTCCCATTGGTGACGAATCCGTTGGCGGCCTCGCATGCGGCGGACGCCACGCCCCATTGGTTGGCGGCGGCAAGGCAGAGCAATTCACGTGCGGTGGCTGCCGCGAGGCGCATCGGCTCCGCATACGCTTGTAAGGTGAGCCCCTCGTCGGTTATCTGCAGCGGTCGCGCGTCAAGCAGCGGAAAGGCGCTCTGCCAGTCATGGGCAGCGGCAAAAGCAACATTGCCATACAGCGGATTGAGTGGAGCGGCCTCAACGCCAATGCTGTGCCAATCTGCGCCAAGTTCATCAGCGACGATTTGCGGGAGCAACGTGGTTGCCGCCTGTCCAAGCTCAACTTGCGGAACGACCACGACAATTTGCCCGTCGCTGCCGATTTTGAGATAGGCGTTGAAGATCGTCTCGCCGGGCGCTTTGCTGAGATTGGGGACGTAGCGGCGTGGCCAAGCCAGAAAACCGACCACCAGTCCGCCGCCGATAGCGCCGCCGATGAGCAATTGTCGCCGCGTTGGGCGCATCATCTCTCGGTTCGGGGGATCGCTGCGCCATTCCATGACGCCTTCTGATACGGTGGGTGAACGCGATTAGCTAGAGGACATCGGCAGCAAAAACTATTTACCTTGCGACCGCCAGCGCCGGATGACACGTTCGATAATCTCTTCCTCGCCACCGGTCTGCGTCCAGAGTTGCGCGAAGCTCGGGTCGGCGGATGCCGGGCGCTTGTCAGGCGCAAGATTGTCGAAAGCCACGCGGATGGGAATCGCGACGCCTTCGCCGCACATGATGCACTCGCGGTTGCGCAGCGCTGGAATGGTGTCGAGAAAGCCGCGCGCACCTTCGGGCATTGCCGCTTTGACGAAGGCTTGGTCGCGCTCGTTGTTCAGCCGCATCGCGATGATTGTGCCGCACTGTGAGAGCACGCCTTCGGCAAGGTCGGAAGGGCGCTGCGTAATCAGCCCGAGCGAGACGCCATATTTACGGCCTTCTTTCGCGATCCGCCCCAAAATCTTGCCGACCGACGAGTTATGCGCAGTGCGCTCGGATGGCACATAGCGGTGCGCCTCCTCGCAAACGAGCAGGATGGGCCGTTGCGGCTCATGGCGCGACCAAATCGCATAATCGAACACCATGCGTGCCAACACCGCAACAACGACTGACGTGATGTCTGACGGCACGCCAGACACATCGATGATCGAAATCGGCTTACCATCGCCGGGCAAGCGGAAAATCCGACTGAGGAACTCGGCCATCGAGTCCGCGACCATCATGCCAGAAAACATAAAGGTGTAGCGCGGATCGTTGCGGATTTCCTCGACCTTGGTCTTGAGCCGCATATACGGCGCATTATCGTTGGCTTTATCGAGCTTGCCCATCTCGGCATTGATATTGGCGAGAAGGTCCGAAAGGAGGTAGGGGATCGGTGCATCAACCGTCAATTTCGCGATGCCTTCGGCGGCCCGATGCCGTGCGCGTGCGGCCAGCAGACATTTCGCAAAGATGTCGGCGTCGCGCTGCCGCTCGTTGCCGGAGGTTGTGAGGAAAACCTCGCAGTGCTCCTCAAAGTTCATCAGCCAATAAGGCATCTGCAAATTGGTCACGTCGAACAGCGCGCCATTGGTTTTGAACGCCGCCGAATATTCGCCGTGCGGATCGATCATCACGATGTGGCCCTGCGGCGCGCGCTCGCAGATTTTGTGCAGGATCAGCGCAGCACTCGTGGACTTTCCCGTACCGGTTGAACCGAGCAAGGCAAAATGCTTACCGAGCATCGCATCTATGAAGAGCGCGCCACGCACATTCTTGGTGGGATAGACGTTGCCCACTTCGATATGGGGCCGGTCGTCGGCTGCATACATTTGCTTCATGTCATCGGTCGACACCGGGTAGACCGAATCGCCAGGCGTGGGATAGCGCGTGACACCGCGCCGGAAATTATACAATTTGCCTGTGAGCCGCTCTTCATCGCCTTCGCCAAGAAAGTCGACGAACGCAACGGCTTCGCCCGCTTTCGCGCCTTCGCGCAAATTACGCACATTGGCCGTGAGCCAGGTCGATCCAACGCGCACCTTAATCTGGCTTCCGACCTGCCCTGACATTGCAAGGCAGGGATCCGAGAGTTTTCCGAGTTCGGCGAGCGCGTGTTGATCGAGCACCACCTGCGACGCGGACCCCGAAATATCGATGACCCGACCAATCGGTAGGGTTTGATAAGAGGATTCATTTAACGGAACCGCCGATGCTTCGTTTTCCAAGCTCGACTTGATTGAACTGAAACCGTTGATGTCCACGTCCTTGCTCCACATGACCCAACAGTGCGGGTTAGTGAAGAATGGTTAACAAAGCGGTAATGCGAACTGTGAGGTTTTAGATTCGCTTAAACAATACCCCCGCACTCCAACCGAAAAGGACCGAGAGGGCCACGACCACAAGCCCGTATTCGAGTGGAAACGCGACGGCACTCACCGCAACAAAGCGCTCGAACCCGATCTTATGAATTTCGATGTTGCTCGTTGCCACCGCAAGCACGTGCCCGTGCCGGATGAGGAAATGCTCGGCTGTGTAGCGCCCGACGGGGACGCGCGCGGGAATGTCAATCTGTGCGCGGTACAGCACACCGTTGGTGATCTCGACATTGCCCGCCTGATTTGCATAAAGCGCATTGCGACTGCGCAGATCTATCAGGCCCTGCTCAAACCGATGTTCGGCATCTACGGCCATCCCACTCGAAGGTGAAAGCTGCAGACTGTTGAGCCCGAGCTCGAATATATCGGCGGTGTTGGCATCGACGATCTTTTTAATAGGGCGCGACGACGCAATCGCGTAAAAGGCAGGGGCCGAGCGAAAGCGCGTTTCATCGGCATTCACCCAAATAAGGCCACCGAGCTTCTGCTTCTCCCGGACTCTGATCGATTGCGATGGGCCACGGAGCACGATGGCGATGTCGGTCTGCCCATCAGGCACGACACCATTTGGATAGAGGATGGCCCCGAAGACGAGAATTTGCGTGCCATGGAAGCTGTACCGAATTTCAATTTTGCGGTCCGAAACGTCGGGCACCAATGTGGGCTCGGTTGCTGCGGACAAGAGCAACCAGCCCAACAATATGCTGAGGAAACGGATCACCGCGTCACCTCGATCGTATAGATTTCGTCAGGGTGAATCCCGAGCCCGATGATCAGGCGAAATGCAACGAGCAAGATCAGAACGGCGAGGCCCAAGCGCATGTAATCGGGCGGAATCCGCTCCGCAAACCGCGTGCCGACTTGCGCGCCAACGACGCTCCCGACCAGCAGGAGGCCAGCCAGCACAATATCCACCGAGTGGTTTGTCAGTGCGTTGACCATCGTTGCGGTGGCCGTGACGAACAGAATTTGGAAGAGCGATGTACCCGCGACCACCTTTGACCGCATACCGAACAGATAAACCTTCGCGGGAATAAGGATGAAGCCGCCGCCCACACCGAGTAACTCGGTCATGATTCCCGTGAAAAACCCGAGGATCAGCGGCGCGAGGGGCGACAGGTAGATGCCCGACGCCTTGAACCGCCAATGGAAGGGCAGCGCGACAATCCAGCGGTGATGATGACGCGTTCTCACAGGTGTCGGGTCGCCTGAACGCTGTGCCACAATGGCGCGCCAAGCGCTGCGTGCCATCAATCCGCCGACGGTGCAGAGCAGGACAACGTAGAGGACGTTGATCACGGTATCGATTTGGCCACTGTTTTGCAGCAGCTTGAACAGATAAGCGCCGAAAAATGACCCGAGAATGCCACCGAAGACGAGGATATACCCCATCTTCAGATCCACACCGTTGCGCCGCAAATGGGCGATGACGCCGGATACGCTGGCACCCGTTAACTGCGACGATGCGGAAGCGGCGGCCACTGCGGGCGGGATACCGAAGAAAATCAAAATCGGCGTGGTGAGAAAGCCGCCACCGAGCCCGAACATGCCCGACAATATCCCGACAGCGCCACCCAGCAAAATGATGGCAAAGGCATTGACCGAAATGTTGGCGATCGGGAGGTACAGATCCATGATCTTCATGTGTTACTGCGACATTAACCCGATGCAAAGCATGGATTACGTTTCGACGGCGACTTTCATTGCGGCACCAGCGGCGTAGGGGCTAACCGCACAAATGAACAGCGAGACTGCAGCGAGCAACTTGAAAGCAGCGGGATCGCCGCCCAGCGCACCCGCTCCGAAGATGAGCACGGGTACGGCGAGCGGCAAGAGCAACAGCCCCGCCAAAGCACTGCTCCGCGCCAGACCAGCCGTCAGGCTCGCGACCAGCACACCGGTTGCGGCGAGCGCGGGTGTGCCGAGCAGCAAACCAATTTCAAGCCGGAGCAAGACGTCGCCCTCGATCCGCAACAATGCGGCGGCGGGCAGCGTCGCCATCATGAGGAGGGGGCCGAAGCTGAGCCAATGTGCGAGCGTCTTTGCTGCTGCTAATAGCTCAGTGGAGACGCCGCGCAGCAGAAGCTGGTCGATGACGCCATCGGCCAGATCGGGTGCTACCAGCCGATCAATCGGCAACAATGCCGCCAGTAACGCCGCGATCCAGACCACGCCTGCGCCCGTTCGCGCCAGCAGCGCCCCATCTGGGCCCACGGCAAACGGATAAAGCGTCGCAACCAGCAACAGGAAAATGACGGGCAAGGCAGCGCCCTGACGCATCGCGAGTGCCATATCACGGCGGATGAGCTTCAACATCACGCGCATGATGTGAGCTCCAGCACGTGCGCGTTCGGAACATCAATGTCGCTGTGCGTGGCGATCACCACAATGCCGCCGGATGCACGATGTGCGCTGATTACGGACTCCAATTGTTTCATCGATGCGGTGTCCAGCGCATTGCTTGGCTCATCGAGCAGCCAAATTTCGGCGTTTGATGCGATCACCCGCGCCAGTGCCGCGCGCTGCCGCTGCCCACTCGACAACATCCGCACGGGCACCATAGCGAGCGAGGTGAGGTCCATCGCCACTAACCCCAAATTGGGGTCGCCGCCGTCCATGCCCGCCCAAAACGCAAGCGCCCCTGCGAGCGGCATGTGTATATCGAGCGCGAGCATCCGATCCGCTAGCGCAACTTGCCCAGCAAATTCGACATGCCCTGAATGCGGCGGCAAAAGGCCCGCAATGATCCGCAACAGACTGGATTTACCAACACCGTTCGGGCCGCTCACCAGCAGTCCATCGCCCGCATCGAGAGTGAACCCAACGGCCTCAAATATCATCCGCCCGCCACGCGCACAGGAGAGTGCCTGAAGTTTTAGTCGCGCCGCCATGTTGCTGCGTGTATCGTGCTCGCCTGTCTCACACAATGGAGTTGCCGCTCATGGTTGAACGACTTGATCCTGCCGCGCGCACCAACGCGCTCGCTGCGCTTCCCAACTGGACCCATGACGCGACTCGTGACGCTATCACGCGCCAATTCAAATTCGACGATTTTTGCGCCGCCTTCGCGTTCATGACCCAAGTGGCATTGCATGCCGAAAAGGCGGATCACCATCCCGAATGGTCGAACGTTTATAACCGTGTCGACATTTTGCTGACGACGCATGATGCAGGCGGTTTGAGCGCGCGCGATGTGGCCTTGGCGAAACGGATCGATTCACTCTTCAAAAGCTAAGGAATACGCACTGGCCGTGGCTGCAGGCGGTGGGCGCGGTGGCGCATAACACGCGTGCGGCATCAGCGCGTGCGCGTGCAAGAATGGCGGGCGGGACATCGGCGGAGTGGCACACACAATCTGCCACGCTCAATAGACGGGCAGCACGGAGCGTGAGGTCGTCCGGGTCGGGTGATGTGAGTTTGATCGGGATAACGCGATCGCTCGATTGAAGCGGCGGTGAATCCAGCCACGCCGCAACCGCGTCCTCGGGGTGGGCGCGCAGGGGATCCAGCGCACCGCCCTCCGCCAGAGCCGCGCCGATCGCGTGCCGACGCGTGCGCGCATCAGGAAAGCGGGCCTTGAGCGCCGCACGTGCGGCATAGAGCGCGTTTGCTAGGCCACCCAATGACGCGGGGAGGATCGCCTCCAGCCGCTGTCGAAGCGCTGCAGCAAGGCCAGCAGACGCGCTGCCACTGCCGATCGCGATGAGAACGGGATCGCGGTCAATAATCGCGGGCAGCGTGAAATCACACAGCGCAGGGCGGTCAACGGCATTTACGAGTACACCACGTGCACGAAGCCTGGCCACGGCCTGCTCCGCCGCGACATCGTCATCGAGTGCGACAATCGCGAGTGCGGCGTTTGTGTCCTCAGTCACAACCTCCGCTCCCGCGCGCTCGAGCAGGCGGCGTTTGGCCTCGGCGGCTTCACCCGATCCGATGAGGATGACGGCGCGCCCCTGAAGGCGAACGAAGAGCGGCAGGCTGTGCATCATATCTTCTTACGCTCCCGATCAGATTTGCCAAGCGATGTGAATTGACAGCGCGAAACACAATGTTAGCATCGCGCAATAATCTTACACAGGAGTGTCCGTTGCGTCTCACCACCTTTTTGCTCGCTGGCCTGTCAGTTGCCGCTCTTGCTTTCCCACTTGCAGTTGCTGCGGAGAGTGTTGCACAACCCCCTATCGTGGGTGGATGTCATGGGATTTATTTCAAGGATGCGGCGGCGCGGCTCGATTATGATAAGGCGCATATTGGCGACCTGACCAAATTATTTGCGGACAGCGACGAGTCGTCGCTCAAGCGCCACCCGCTGAACGCGCTTTACCGTGGCGATTTACGCTATGCTGACCAGCTCGGTGATCTGTTCAGCGATGCCGCAACAGAAGGGGACTACCAGGCGGCGCGGATGGATTTGTATCGGCTCGGGTGCATCAATCGTGACCTCCTCTCGCCTGTCGACCAGATCGCTTATGATGTTTTCAAATGGCAGACCGATATCGCACTGCGGGGTGCATCTCCCGAGCTGCGCGCGCTTACCGACGTGCGCCCCATCGATCAGTTCAATGGCATTCAGACGCAATATCCTGATATTGCCTCTGGGCAAGGTGCTGCACCGTTCAACACGCTCGTCGATTATGAGAATAACATCAAACGCAACCGCCAATATGCCGCGCAGATCGACGTTGCGATTGCGCGCTTCAAGGAGGGCCTCGCAAGTGGCGTCGTCCAGCCAAAGCTCATCGTCGAGCGGGTGATCGAGCAGCTTGATGGGCAGATCAAGGCGGGGTTCGACGCGTCGCCATTCGCGATGCCGGTTGCGCATTTCCCTGATGCCGTTCCGGCGGCTGAGCGCGCGCGGCTCACGGCGGAAACCAAGGCGTCAGTTACCGACGCAATCATTCCAGCCTATTTGCGTCTGCGCGATTTCCTCAAGAATGACTATCTGCCGCACGCCCGCGACGGGGTAGGCCTCGTCGCCATGAAGGGCGGGCCGAAACTCTATACCTATCTCATTGAGGCGAACACCACATTGCCGCTGACGGCGGATGAGGTTCATGCGACCGGATTGAGTGAGGTCGCGCGCATCCGCACCGAAATGGAGAAGATCATGCTCCAAGTCGGTTTCAAGGGCACGCTGGCCAAATTCTTCGTTCATTTGCGCGACGATCCGCAGTTCCAGCCAAAGTCGGCCCAATGGCTGCACGACCGCTATGTCGAGATCGGTGCGAAAATCAATAAACGTATCCCCGAGCAATTCTCGACGATCCCGAAAACGCCGATTGAAATCCGCCCCGAGCCCGCATTCCGTGAGAAGACGGCTGCCGGTGGTGAATATAATGGCGGCACGCCCGATGGCTCACGCCCCGGCGTCTTTTATTACAACACCTATGATCTCCCCTCGCGCACAACCAAAGGGATGGAGACGCTGTTTTTGCATGAAGCGATCCCCGGACACCATTTCCAGATCAGCCTCGCGCAGGAGAATGCGGCACTCCCCAACTTCATGCGTTTCGGCGGTAACACAGCCTATGTCGAGGGCTGGGCGCTGTACGCTGAGAGCCTGTGGCATGATCTTGGCATGGAGACAGACCCGTATCAGCGCTTCGGCGGGCTTGATGATGAGATGCTGCGCGCGATGCGATTGGTCGTAGACTCGGGCATTCATGCGCAAGGCTGGACACGCGAGCAGGCGATCAAATATATGCTCGACAACAGCTCAATGGGCAAAACCGATGCGACGGCGGAAGTTGAGCGGTATATCGCTTATCCCGCCCAAGCGCTCGCGTACAAGACCGGACAAATGACGATACTGCGGCTCAAGGCCAAAGCAAAGGCTGCGCTGGGCGACAAGTTCGATGTGCATAAGTTTCACGCGCAGGTGTTGATGACGGGTGCGCTGCCGCTGGCGGTGCTCGAAACCAAAATTGATGCGTGGATCAAGGCTGGTGGTGCTTAACGCCCATTTGACTAGATTATACGAAGATTACGGTTGGCTTTCGCGCAAGACGGATTAGAGTGCTGGTGCGATGTATTTGAGTAAAACGCCGATGTTCAATGATAATCGTGGTTTAAAGCAGGGTGCGGTTGCATTTGCCGTTCTCGGACTTGCGTTTGCGTCGAGTTCAGCGGCTATTGCGGCACTTGGTGCCCATGCTGCGACCATTAACGGCGAGAAGGCGCAGGCGCGCGCTCAAGTGCAAAGCTTCAAAATGCCTGATCATATGCGTTACGAAATGGTGCTGCCCAATGGTGGCTCTGTGCATGAATTTGCGAACGCAGCAGGCGATATTTTTGCGGTGACCTGGTCTGGCCCTGGAAAGCCCGATTTGCGGACGCTCCTCGGCGGGCATTTCGGTCGGTTACAGGAGGCAAGCGGCGTGGGGCGGGCGCGCATGTTGCGGCAACCGGCGCAGGTCAACCGTGCGGATATCCAAATTCAGACCGGTGGACATATGGGCTATTTTTGGGGCGTGGCGTATCTGCCGTCGCTCGCACCCGCAGGTTTCTCAACATCGAGTTTGAAATAAGATGCGAAACGATTATTCGGGCGTGATGCTCATCAAGCGATTGGCGGCTGCGTTACTTCCCGTTTTGCTTGCGGCTTGCAGTGGCGGCGGCTCCGCCCCGACCTCGCAATCGACGACGACCGTAACGCCGACACCGACACCACCGCCCGCAATCGTGAACACTTTGGCGGTGGTCATGGATGCGGGCCCCGCCGCGCTGCAAGTCGGCACGAATGGCTATAGTGCGTTCAACGAACCTTATGTGACGATTACAATCTGTGCGCCTGGCTCAACGACAAACTGCCAGACGATTGACCATATCATTCTCGACACGGGCTCGGTGGGGCTGCGCATTGTTCAACCCGTAATCAGCCCTGCATTATTGGCCGCACTGCCCGTCGAAACACAAGCCACGGGAAATGGTGTCGGAGAGTGCTACCAATATGTGAATTCATTCGCCTTCGGTTCGGTGCGCCAAGCTGATTTTCAAATCGCGGGTGAGAAGGTTGCGAGCATTCCATTTCAGGCGATTGGCGATTCGGGAACGTATGCGACCATTCCTTCAACATGCTCCGCTGGTGGTGGGACGCCGATCAAGACGGTGCAGGACTTCGGCGCCAATGGCATTATTGGTATCGGGACGACGGCCACCGATTGTGGTTCGATTTGTGCGGCGGGTAATAGCTCCGCAGCTATTTATTACGACTGCCCGACGACCGGCTGTAGCGCTGTCATCGCGCGAGCGGCGAATGTTACCGCGCCGTTCCAGCAACTGCCCAATCCGGTGGCCGCGTTTCCACAGGACAATAATGGCACGATCCTGAGCCTTCCCGCCGTGCCACAGGCAGGGCAAGCGACGGTAAACGGCACGGTTACGTTCGGGATTGGCACCCAATCTGACAACAGTCTCACCGCGACGAATATCCTCGCGCTTACGACATCCACCAGCAGGTTGGGCCCGGGTTTGCTGTCCGCCACTTACAACGGCAAAACGCTCTCGCAGAGCTTCCTTGATAGCGGCAGCCAAGAATATTTCTTCATCGATACCAGCCTACCGATTTGCACGCAGTCATCGCTTGACGCCTTTTATTGCCCGACGTCGACACTGTCATTGTCACCCTTGATCACAGCCGTAGACGGCACAACGGCGAGCGGTTCTTTCCTGCTCTATAATCCGAACAATGTCAGCAATTCAGCCAATGTCGCTCCGGGACTTGGCGTCAACCCCACCTTGGTGAAGCCACCTTTGCCATTCGCCAACAGCTTTGACTTTGGTGTGCCTTTCTTCTTCGGCAAGTCGGTTTACACCGCAATCGAAGGTCGCACCGCTGGAGGCCGTCAAGGGCCGTACGTCGCGTTTTAGTCTGCACGGTTGACGGGACTCCCCGCCAGGCAGGTTTATACGAAACCGATATTCTTCGTCGTGTAATTCCCGATATTGGGCAGGACGGTTGGCAGGTCGCTTGCAGCCACGCCAAACCAACTCGCCAACGTCGCACCATATTGGTCAACCGACATGGTTGGGATCAGACGCCCTTGGCCGATATCGTCATTCGTACCATTCCCAACCGCAGGGGGTGTGCCATAATAGCGCCCGCCATTTACCGCACCTCCGAGGACGAAGTGCATACTGCCCCAACCATGATCTGTCCCGTCATTGTTCGCGGTGAGTGCCCGACCAAAGTCTGAGGCCGTGAAGGTTGTCACCTGATTGGAAACACCCAACTCGACGGTCGTTTTGTAAAAGGCGTTGAGCGCATCTGCGAGGTTTTGCATCAGCTTGGGGTGGACCGTCACCAAGCCATCGTGCGTGTCAAAATTACCGGACGAAACGAAGAAGACCTGGCGCTTTGCACCCAATTGGCTGCTCACCGAGATCAGTTTGGCCACTTGCTGCAACTGCGCACCAAGCGAGCTTCCGGGGTCTGCTGCTGCGGGGAAGGGTGTTGTGGTGACAGGCGCGGCGGCGAGCGCCGTCGACACTGTGTTATAGAGCTTAAGTGCGCGGTTCCCTTGCGACGCGAGCACGGTCTCGAATTGATGGTTGACGGGGTTGCTGATCAATGACTGGAGCAAAGTTCCGGCCGCAGCGGAACCTTGAAGGCTGTTACGCGCATTGAGCGCAATGGGGCCAGAGGTCGTGACGGAGTATTGCACCGCTGACTTGCCCGTCAGGAACACGGCATTCCCGCTCGGGTTAATACATGTGAGCGTGGCATCGCCATTGCCTGATTGGAGCAAATCGCCGATGCGGCCCCCCCAGCCTGACGAGGCACCTTCAGGCGACGAGGCTTGCCAGTAATTCTGCTGATCATTGTGCGACAGCAACCGCGGCGGGAGCGGAACATTCCCCGCTTGGTACTGCGCCTTCGTCGTCGGCTGCACCAGCGTTCCCACGTTGAGCATGACCGCCATTTTGCCCGCATTGAAGATCGGTACGAGCGAGGCAAGTTCGGGGGCAACAGCATATTGCCGCCCACCAGCCAGCGCGACGCTGGAGTTCAAGATTGTCCCCGCAATTTGCGCCTGCGTGTACGACAGGCCCGGTCGCTGGGCATTATACAGCGCATAACTCGCCGCGTCGGCGGGGATCAGCGTGTTGGCATAGTCGTTGCCTCCATAGAGGAAGACACAGACAAGCGCTTTATAGTCGGTCGCAGTCGATGCAGCGGCCTCGCCAATCGCGGCGAGGTTCATTACGAAGGGCGATGCCGCCCCAGCGAGCGAGAGGGCAGAGGCGCGTTGCAAAAAGGCACGGCGGGAAACGTCCAATGTCATCATCTTCCCCTATTTGAGCACGAGAAATTCGGGTGCGGCCATCACCAGCACCAAGGCAGCGTAGATACGGTTGTTGACGCCGGCGGTGGTCGTGGTGGCGATCGTATCGAGCGCGGTCTTCATCTGCGCGATGGTGGCGGCACTGATCTGATTGGCGGCAAACACCAGATTAAGCTCGTTGAGCAAAGCCTGACTGTCGGTCGCGATCGACGTCAGTGACGAGTAATCAGCCTTCGCTTCGCCCGCACCGTTGACGATAATCGACTGCATATAGTTGATATAAGCAACGATCTGCGGCTCATTGGTGATCTGGAATTCGGGCGCGACCAGTCCCGCCGTTGCGACTGCGGTGCCGGGCGGCGTGTACCCTGGGCGGAAGAAGTTGAACACGCTCGGCGCATGACCCGCACTCTCGCCGATCCGGTTGGCGGTGCTGTTGGTATTGCCGAATGGCCATTGGTTCGTTGGCGACGTGACATTATAGGCTCGTGCCCATTGCGTGAGCCGAACAACGGGCTCGCGGAGTTTTCCGAATGTCGTGTTGCTGCTGGTGGGGTCGGCGCGCGCCTCGGTGTCGGTCAGGATCGCGCGGATCACCGCTTTCATGTCACCACGCACACCGCTGCCATTGTTGGCGAAGACGCTCGCGACACGCTGGACATAGGCGGGGGATGGGTTGCTGGTCACCAAATGTTGGATGAGCTGTTTGCTCACAAAGGGCGGCACGTTAGCATGGTTGAACAGGCCGTCGAGGATGATTTTGCGTGCCGTTGCGCCATCGGTGTTCGCAGGGATGTTGATTGCGCCGTTGAGCAATGTTGTGGCGCCCGTTTCATGCTGTGCGGCGTTGATGATCATAGGCAGCTGCATGCGATTGGGCGTGGTATTGTCGGTGTTCGCGTAGGTATATCCCGTCCAGACACGCGCGCCCGCGCTCACATCGGCTTGGGTGTATGTCGGGATCGGATTGCCACTGGAGTCCAAAACCTGGGTGCCGTCCATATTGAGCTGGTAAAGCCCGATGGTGAAGAGCTGCATCGACTCGCGTGCATAATTCTCGTCTGGAATAGCGCCCGTCGCGGGGTTCGCCTTGATGCTGCCGAGGTAGGTGAGGTAAAGCCCCATGCCGACGCTGGTGGAGACACCTTCCATGAGATCACGATAATTTCCAAAGGCATTGTCCCAGAGCACATCGAGATAGGCAGCCATGACGAATTGCCGCCAACTGCTGGTGAAGCCATCGATACTCACCACCCACTGATCGAGCAGGGCGAGGCCGACGCGCTGCCGCAGCGAATCCGCGCTGCTGATCAACTGCGACCAGACCATCGGATCAAAGCCCGTGGTGTTGTTGATGTTGGCGGCCACATTGTAGCCATTGGCAACAAGGAAATCCCATAATTTTTGCGCACGCGCCATGCCAAGTTGCGTTGTCAGCCATGCATCATAGGTGGATGAGGCGAGGCTCGTGATGTCAGATTTGCTGCCGCCCATCGTCGCCTGCGACAGAAATCGCGACGCTTGCGCCTGCGTAACTGGCGGAGGGGGCGGTGGCGCAGGGGGCGGCGCGGGTGTCGTTGTTCCGCCGCCATCGCCGCAAGCTTCGAGTGCGAGTGCGGCGGCCAGCGGCACGGCGGCATAAGCGGATCGCATCGGCGGGGCGACGTGAACCGGGGTTTCGATTCCTACATCTGGCTCAGGAACGATTGACTCCGCCTTGTCCATTATTTTCTCCTCCCGACCGAAGTGACGCTCGCGCTGCTAACGCAATGGGATACGCACAAGCCTCGTAAACCCTTTGCCGAAATCGCACGGTAAAGTGACAACATAAAGAAGCCATTCTCCGGCTTGGCGAAGACGGCGCTAACCTTGCTGTGTTGCCACGTTAGGTGTTGATCAAAATGCCGCTAATCTGCCGCACACCCGCACTCCGGTCGAGCTGAACGACGACATCGATGACGCTTTTCGCGTAGTCAATGGTCTCGCTGCGCGAGAGGCCAAGGCCCGATTGCATCACCATCAGCGCCAGCTGTTCCAGAGCGCCGTGTGGCGTATTGGCATGGATTGTCGAGAAGCTGCCGGGATGCCCGGTGTTTACCGCGCGCAGAAAGCTCACAGCCTCATTGCCGCGCAACTCGCCCAATACGATCCGGTCAGGACGCATCCGCAAAGACGATTGCAACAACTCATTGGTGCTCAGCTTCGCCTCTCCCATTTCCCCTTTAACCGCCACGAGGCCAAGCGCATTGGGGTGGGCGAGCCTGATCTCCGGCGTATCTTCGACCAGAATGATGCGCTGATCTGCCGCAACTTCTCGAAGCAGCGCGTTGAGAAAAGTGGTTTTGCCGCTCGACGTCCCGCCGCTGATCAAGATCGTCGCACGTGCTGCGACAGCCCGCTTGAGAAAATCAATGGGGTCAGCCAGCGGGTCGCGCTTGCGCCAGTCTTTGCCCGGCTTGGCGACGAGCGCACCATGATCATAAGCGGAGAGCGGAACATCGACCAAGCGATGCCGCCGGATCGCGAGCGCCCAATGTTTGCGCGTTGCTGGCGGCGCGATAATTTGCACCCGTGCGCCATCGGGCAAGGTGGCGGCGAGCAGCGGTCGTTCGCGGTTGATGCCTTGGTGTGTTTCGCGCGCAATCTGCTGTGCGAGCCGCTCAAGCAGCTGGTCGTTGATCGTTGGCGCATCGATGCGGATCATGCCGCTGATGCCAGCGGATTCGATCCAGACTTCTTCAGGCCGGTTGACGAGAATTTCGGTCACATCGTCGCGCGCGAGCCATTCCGCAAAGGGCGCGAGATGCGCCTGCAGATAGACCCCGCTTGCGATCGGTGTCACCTCGGCTGTCATTTGCCATCACTTACAGTAGAGAAATCGAGGTCGCGTGCGGTAAAGATCCGGATCGGCTGCCCGAGCGCGACACGCACCGTTGGCGGGATGTTGAGGTTCTGCTGCGCCGTCGATGAGACAGCCTGTTGCGGCCCAGCGATCACAACTGCGGTGCTGCCACCGCCGATGGCTTGCCCGGCAGCGCCAATGACCGAGAGCAGAATAGCGGCGCCGAAGCGCTTCCCAAAATGGCTGCTGACCTTACCACCCAAGCCGTTTCTACCGGAAGTATCCGTTGCAGGCGAGCCGAGCGCCACCGATACGCCATCAGGCCGCAGCAAACGGGTCCAGAGCACAAACGCCCGCGTCTGGCCAACAGCGAGGCCGCTCTTATATTCGCCAATCACGTGCGACCCGCGCGGAATGAGGACGCGCGAGCCATCATAACTTTTGACGTCACGGCTGATGACAGCGCGAACATAGCCGGGTAGGTCGGAATCAATGGCCGTTTCAAGTATGGCACTCATCAACGTGCCCTGGCCGATCGTGGTGCTTGGATTGACCATACGCGTCGCAGAAGCCGACTCGCCGTCATTGCCAAAGCGCTGCGCAAATTGCTCATCGGCGGTGAGAGTCGGTGGCGGTGCTTTGGCGGTGGTGGCAGGCGCAGCTGGAATGGTCGCGGTCGTCGCACCCGCCGTCGGGCTGTTATCAAACACGAGGGCGGGGGACCGTGCGCGGTCAAGCGCCGCTGTTGCCTGCATCGCTGCATCACCGGCTGGTCGCGGCAGTGCTGCGGGGGCGATAGGCGGAGCTGGTGGCGGTGCTGCTGCTGGCAATGGCGGTGGCGTCGTCGGTTGAACCATCGGCGCAGGCGGGAGGGGTTGCGACACCGCGGGCGCCGCCGGCACAGGCGTTGTCGGGTGCGTTCGGTTGGTCGACATCGCAAAAAGTGTCGCCGCGCCGAGCAAGATCGCGATGCTGCCACCCATCGTCAAGCCCGCGCGATCGCGACGCGCAAATTGTGACGCGACGATTGGATAGCCGTTGGTTTGGGCATCATCGAGCGCATCGGGCGTCATGGCGCGGCGTGGGTCAGTATTGCCATCAAGCGGAGGGCGCGCACTCATTTTGCCGCCTCCGGTTTGGTCGCATCTGGTGGCGCAATCGGTTTGGCGGCGCGCGGCGCGAGGTTGGTGACGATGGCACTGGCTTTGCCAATCCGCAGCACGTAGCGCGGCGCGACACCATCGACGACGAGGTAATCGCCTTTTACGGTGAAGTTGACCGCCCCTTCGCTGCCATCTGTTCCGAGCGTCAGGATAGCGGGGAGTTCAGTCGTATCCCCCCAGGCGATATAAGTTGAAGCGCCATCATCATAAATGCGCGCAGGGATCAGCTTTTTGTCGCCCTTTGCCTGCCAATTGGTGTTGATCTCGGGCGCTGGTGGCGGCGGTGCTTTTGCCTCGGGTTCCGTCACAGCCAACGGCGCGGGCTTGGGGTCCTCGGGGTAAATGAAGCGCATGCTGTAGAGCGTGCGCCCGTGCGGGCCACCATTTGAGAGGTCAAACAGATAGCGCCGCTTGTCCGTAACGACCGTCATGTTCGTGCGCGCACGCGCCAGCAGCGGCTTGATAAAGATGAGGTTCGCGCGTTTGTTAGGCGTCACTTGCCAAGCGTTGGCATCGCCTAGCGCGATGTTCTCGATGTGCTCGTCCATGCCAAATTCGATCATCGTCTGAACCGCTTTGTGCCCCTCAATCGTGAAGACTCGGTCGGGATCATAATAACGCAACTCGATCCGCCGATCAGCAACAGCGGGTGATGCGAGCAACAGGAGGCAGGCGAGTATTTGTCTCATGATGTTATCCGTTGCGGCATACGAAAACCTTGGCCAAGGGGGCGGATGCGTGGATCGCGTGCGGCGGTATCTGCGGGTTCTCGCATACCTTCACTGGTGACTGTTACGATGTTGGCGCGCCGGTCTGCGCTGGACAACACGCCGTCTTGGCCTGAATAGGCAGCAACGGCGGTTGCGTCACTCATTCCCGCTACAATGCCGCGCACGCGATCCGATGCGCCGGGTGCGGCGGCGATTTCGGTTTGTGCGCTGGTGAGCGGGATCAGCAGCGGCGCGCTTTGATGCCCAGACAGCGCTGCGTGCTGATCGTCGGATGCGTCATCACCGCGCCCACTCATGTGCCAACCATTGGTGATCATGGCCGCTGCCCGCATCGCAAGGATCATCAGCGCGATATAGACGAACGCGGCGAGGAAGATCGACGTTGCGAGTTCAAGCGACACCTTGCCGCCCGCGCGCGCGAGTGCCGCAATCATCGGCGCGACCAATACCAAAGTCCCGCCACCGAGCAGCACCGCGAGCATCGGCGTGATCGCGAGCATCACGGCCGCCTTGAGCCAGCCCTCGAACAGGCCGCGCGTGCCTCGGAATAGGGCCAGAATGATGAAGACCGGCCCAAGCGCCATCACCGCCGCGAGCGCAATCCGCGCCACAATCAACACTCCGACCGTACCGAGCAAGAGCATCAAACTGGCGGCCCAGAGCAGATCGGCGGGCTTGGGGGAGGTGTTCGCGATTTGCGGCACAGGTGTCGTCGTGGCTACTGCATTGGCCCCCTGCGCCAGATGCGCACTATTGGCGATGACATCGAACAACGTATCGAGCCGCGCGGCGAACAATTGCGTTGCGCTGCCCTTGGTGCCGAGGAGCACGCTCGCGACCTGATCGGGCGCTTCGACCAGCAGGTTCCAGCCGACGCTTTGGTATGCCACCCACGACGTTGCAAAGGTCAGCACGAGGCCGAGTTGAAGCATCCGTGGCGTGAGCATGTTGAGCCGCAGCGAGGTTCGCCCCGTGAGCAGGCTCAGTGCAAGTAGTGCAACGTAAAGTGTAAGAACGAGTGTGAGTACCTGCCCGAGCGCACCGCTTTCGCCAAACAGGCGCGAGAATGCGATCTGCACCGCCTCGCCAGACAGGCAATCAACGCTCTTCAGCGCATCGGCGACCGTCACTGGCCCTTCGGCGGAAAAGACGGGGCAACTGCTCATTCCGCAGCCTCTCGCTGTCCGAGCGGCGCACCGGGCCAGGCCTTGCCGGTGAGCGGCTGATACCAAGCCGCCGGGTCATCGCCCAGCCGCGCGCGGAGATCATCGAGTTTGCGCACACTCGCTTCACGCCCCGATAGCACCGTGAGCATTTCGCCCATGCCCGAGAGATCAAGCCGGATCACAACGCTGTGATTGGCGTGGCGCACCAGAAAGCAATGGCTGGTGGCGGGAAGGGCGCGGATGAGATCAAGCTCATGCCCACTCAAGCCAAAGCCAACGCAATAATCTTCCACGCGCGCCTTGGCGTTGGGCATGAAGATTTGCGTCGCCGTCTGCTCCACAATCGCCGAGGCTATGCTGCTCTCCAGCGCATCACGCGCGCTTTGTGTCCCAAAGCCGACAATGGCATTGCGCTTGCGCAGCGTCTTGAGCCAATCGCGGATGCGCGCGGCAAACACTACGTCATCGAGCGCCTTCCAGCCTTCATCGATCAAAATCATCGCAGGTGAACCGTCGAGGCGTTCGTCAATGCGATGGAACAGATACATCATTGTCGGCGTCCGCAGCACGGGCGAATCGAGCAGTGCGGTCATGTCAAAGCCGATGACCTGTTGCGAGAGGTCGAGCGCATCTGCCTCGTTATCGAACAGCCAAGCGTTCGGCCCCTCGTGAATCCAGGGCGCCAGCCGTGAGGCCAGGTCACCCGCCTCCGGGCGCTTTGCTCCGGCGAGCAACTCGCGGAAATAGCGGAGGCGCCGGAATTTAACGTCATTGTCGAACGCCACATCGACCGCACCCGCGATCAGCTTCTCCTCTTCGCTGTCGCGCGGCGCAAGAATGGCCCCCAGCCATTCAACGAGGAAGGCACGATTTGTGGCGCTGTCAGGCAATTGCAGCGGGTTGAACCCCGTTGGCTGCCCCGGCTCGAGTTGGGCATAATGGCCACCGAGCGCGCGGATGAAAATCTCCGCACCACGATCCTTGTCGAACAGCACGGTGCGCGGCTTTATTTTCTGCGCCTGCGCCGTAAGGAAATTGAGCACGACCGTTTTGCCTGAACCCGATGGCCCGATGACGGTGAAGTGGCCAAGGTCGCTCGCATGGAAATTGAAGAAATAGGGCGTGGCGCTTGTTGTCTCGAACAGGCTGATGGCTGGCCCCCAGTGGTTACCGTCCATCTGCCCGAGCGGGAAACCGTGCAGCGAAATAAAGCCCGCTGCATTGCTGGTTGAGATCAGCGCGCGGCGCACCGCATAACTCTCATTGCCGGGGAATTGCGCCCAGAAGCCGGGCTCCAGATTGACATCCTCGCGCACCACCACCGCACCAATATCCGCCAGCGCAGAAGCCGCTTCCGCCAGCGCCCCGTCAAGCGCGGGCATGGTTGGTGCCCGAACAAGCAGGCTGAGGTGATGATCGCCAAACCCCGTCTGCCCACTCACCAGCGCATCTTTCGCCGAGAGCATCTCACGACGTTCGGTCGCCGTGTCATCGTCAGCGGCGCGCAGACGGCGGATGGCCAAATCCATCCGCTCGCGCGCAATTTGCCGGTCTGCGGGCGCGAAACTCTCGGTCAGCACGCACTCGCTGCCCAGCCGCAACACGCCATCGATGAGCCCCGCGCGCGTTGAGGAGGGGTATTCCTTCACTGACAATAAGCCACCGAAACTGCGGTCGCCATTCCGCTGCAGTTCGAGTGCATCAAGCCCGAAGCTGACCCGCGCATAGGGGATATGATGGCCGAGATCGGTATCGACGTGCGGTTTAAGCACGGGGCGCATTTCACCATTATAGAGCGCAGAGAGCAGGTCGAGCGGCTCCGAGCAACTGCCATGCCGCGTTTTATAACTGGTCAACAGCCGCGCACCATAAGGCTGGAGTGACGAGAGCAACGCGCGGGTCGCCGCATCAAGTTCGCGCACCAGTGTCGGATCGAGCACCTCGTCGCGTTGGTTGAACCAGCGGGCGATGCGCTCGGGCCAGCCTGTTTTACCGCGCGGCGGACGACGCACGAGCGTGATGAATTGCTCGTTGACGAAGAGCTTGCGATCGGCGAGCCGGTCACGCCATTGGCGATCAAGCTCTGCCGCGAAGGGGTTCTGGAAAATTCCATCCAGCCCCACCGATACGCGCCGCCGGATGATGTGATGGTAGAGGATAAACCGGGCATCCAGCACCGAGCGCAGCATGACTTCTCGGACACCGAGCATATGATTGAGCTGGTCGGCATCCTCTGTCTCAAATGGCATTCCGGCAATCGATAGCGACTGCATCAAACCGCCATCGCGCAACAGCAGCGTATGGTCATTCAGATGCGCCGCGTAGGGCAGCCGGTCACCCGCTTTGGCCTCGCGTTTGGCCCAAGCCGCAGGGCCTAACCATTTGTTGCGCGTGTCACTCATGGCGAATAGCTGTTACATCCCCATCGGCTCCAATTAAGAACGCGCGGGCAGCGACTAACCTTCGTCAACCAAAGGTCAAAGATACGTGGTTCTCGCAGACAGGCGAGGTAACCGATACCGTGGACGATCAACGCAACGGGAAGCGCAAGGAATGAACGGGTGATGAGGAAAGCCTCGGTGGTCACAGCGGCGTTGATGATGAAATAGCTATACGTGACGCCGCCGAACATCTGTGGCCGCGTGAGGGCGCGGAAAACGGGCGTCTTGGCGAGCATTTAGTGCGTCACCCCTGCCGTTGACTGAATGCCTGCAACAATCGAAGCAGCACCGAACAAAATAAAACATCCTAGGATCACCGTCGCGCCAAAGCGCCAGTTCAGTCGCCCTGTCAGCATCATGAACCCGACCATCGCGACTGCGATCACCGCGACGGCCGTGGCAACATTGCCCATGAGCGTCCCCTGCAACCAGCCGAGTGCGGCGACGATTGGCCCTGAGCCAGCAGGATCAGCAAAGGATGCTGACGGCGTCATGATGGCGATTGCGGCGAGGGGGAGAGCCATCATAATCTGCTTACGTTTGACCATATGAGTCTCCTTCATCTTCGACGATCGCACTACAATAAGAGTGAAATATGGATAGGGCTAGGGCTTGCGCAGTTGATAATCGAGCCGTGCGAGTATGGCGTTCACATAATTCTGCGTTTCGCGGATTGGGGGGATCCCTCCAGCACGCTCCACCCGCGCCACGCCTGCATTATACGCCGCCAGTGCCTTCACCACATCGCCACTAAAATGGTCGAGCAAGAGGCGGAGATAATGCGCTCCAGCGTCGAGATTGGCGAGCGGGTCATGCGCATCAACGCCGAGGGCCAATGCCGTTGCGGGCATGAGTTGGGTCAGACCGATCGCCCCTTTTGGCGAAATTGCCCCGTCATGCCAGCGGCTCTCCTGCCAGACGACCGCCTCCAGCAGCGCTGGACTCAGACCATAGTGCTGCGCTGATTTCTGGAGTGCGGGGCCATAGGGTGCGGGGCTTGGGACAGTTATGGGCGCAGCGATGGTTGGCTCGGCAAGCGATGCCTGCTTCGCAACCGCATTTGGATCGCGCCAAGTAACCGCGCCGCCGCCGTCGCGAACATTTACAACGCCACCCTCACCAATCTCATAGACTTGGGCATAGCTTGGCGCTGCACCACAAATGGCAAAATATAGGGAGGTAAGCGCAACGAACTTCATGAGATGCTCTTAAGTTACGCTGCGGTCGCTTAGCAAGCGCGTTTCAGGAGCTGCTCCGCAGTGCTGAGCCGAGCCAGCGGTAGCGCTGCGCAGTAACCTGATAGAATTGGTCGGGACGATAGGATTCGAACCTACGACCCCCACACCCCCAGTGTGATGCGCTACCAGGCTGCGCTACGTCCCGACCGAGAGGCGGGCCTTACGCGCGCGGAGGGTCGTTGGCAAGATGTGCTTTACAGCGATCCGGTCTCGCTCAATGTGAGAAGAGCAGCCGATCGCGCGCCTTTTGACTGCCATCCACATAAAAAGGCGCAAACCACGGGGCAGTGGTACCACTGATCGCGACTGGCTTTGCGAGGGTGATCGGCGTGTTTGCCGCCTCGGCTTCCTGCATGCGGTTCCGAAACTGAAGATGATCGAAAATCCGCAGCGCCTCGATCGCATAGGCGGTGGCGACGCGTTGATCCTGTATCATCACCAAATTGTCGCCATTGCCCGATTCCCCGCTGGGAGAGAGGTTCGATGAGCCCGTGAAGATCGTCGCGGTGGGCAAGTTAAAATCGCAGACCACGAATTTATCATGCTGATGAATGCCCGCGCCGCCATTCCACTCCGAACTGAACGGCTCGGGGACGACCTTCGCCAAATAGGAAAAATCAACTTGGCCCACACTGCCGTCGGGCTTGTTGATCGTTAGACCGCCCTCTTTGTCCGATATGCCGTAGCTGAACACATCGCGTGTCATCAGTTGATTGATCGCCGAGCGCACAGCCCCCGATTTGGTCTGGTTAAGGAAAGCAATGGCGTAAAATACCGAGGACATGGCGTTATTGATCGCGTCGCCGACCGGGTTGAGCGAGAGGTCGGTGTCCTGATGTGGCGAAAAACAGAACTGCGCCTTCGGCGTCCCCGCACTCTGCACCAGGTGCCATTGCCCCGCCAATGGATCGGCGGCAAACCCGTCGCCGCCAGCAAGTGCCAACTCAAAGGCCATTTCAAACAGTTCTGCAACATCGGGCGAGTGAAAGACGAGCATGTTATTCGCTTGGATATAAAGCCCGCGGAAACTGAAGTTCGTCGAGCCAAACAGCACGCGTTCGGGTGTTCCGTTGCGCTTGACGATGAGCACTTTGTTATGTTGCAGGGTGTGGAAATGCATCCGAACCACGGCATCGCAACCAGCTGATGCTTGAAGTTTGGCTGCCGCCTGCGATTCGGCGCTGGTGTCGGGCGCATGCGACCCCGAATTATCGATGACGGCGCGGACGCGATTTCCGCATTTGACAAGGCGGTCGACCACATCGGGTTCGTTAAAATCATAAGCGAACACGTCGAGCGAGAGGGTGGGATCGTTCACCACCTCGTCGAGCAGGCCGAAGAGTAGCTCATACGCCTCAAAGCCCAGCCATTGATATATATCGCCGCGGATCTTCTGAAATGTGAGCCCATCGTCGGGGTTAGAGGGGATCAGTTTGGTCGGATCAATCGGCGGCACCGCCGCGGCGCAACGATCATTAAACGCCTGCGAGGACGCGAAATTGCGCGTGAAGCCGACATCCAGACAGCCGTCATAATCCTCTTTATCGAGCGTTATCGAGAGGTCTTTGACTTGATCGCCGATTGTGATCTGGCCATCTGCGGGCATATGGAGCATGGAGATACGATAGAAATAGGGAGCTTCCGACGGCGTTTCCGGAAAATGTAGCCAACGGAATTTCTCAAACGGAGCTTGCGTCGAGTCGAAATTGCGAAAGCCGTCAACACCTTTGCCCCCCGCGTCGTAACTGAAATTCAGCCGGTTCTTGAGCGGAACATAATCCGCAGCGCCAGGCTCCTTCACTTCGATCGAAAAGCCGATGAAATCGGGTTTGGGGTCGGTCACATCCATGCCGATCAGGCACATGCGCTCGCCGCGCCAGAGTTTAACGGTGAGGCTTCCCTGTGTTGCTGAATTGAAAAAATCGCTCATGAAACGCTCCGCTGATTGTGAAATGTTAACTTTCAACTCTGGCGCGACCGGTTTTCTCGTTAGCCCTATGATTGACGCGCTTTGTCGTCAAAGACAAGACAATGTTGTCGTATCCATACCTCGACTGGACGTACGAAGCACATCGCGGTAGCGCATGGGCATGACACTCTATCGCCTTGTCCGCCCGCTCCTTTTCAGCCTCGATGCCGAGACAGTGCATAATTGGACGCTCGGTATGCTCAGTTTTCAGCATTCGGGGTATATCGACCCGAACGAATGTGACGACGCGCTTCCCGTTGACGTTGCTGGTATTCGCTTCCCGTCGCCGCTGGGACTTGCAGCGGGGCTCGACAAAAACGCGGCTGCACCTTGGCAATTCCTGAATATGGGCTTCGGCTTTGTGGAGGTGGGTACGCTGACGCCACGTCCGCAAGTGGGAAATCCAAAGCCGCGGCTGTTTCGTCTGGCTGAGGATTCGGCGATCATCAACCGCATGGGGTTCAACAATGCCGGGCAGGATGCGGCGCTGGGGCGGCTGGCGTCGCTCAAACGTGATTACCCAAAAGCGGTTGTGGGCGTGAACATTGGCGCGAATAAAGACTCGACTGATCGCATCGCCGATTATGTGCGGGGGGTGGGAACAATGGGGCCGGTGGCGCGCTATCTGACAATCAACATCTCATCGCCGAACACGCCGGGTTTACGCGCGCTGCAAGACAAGGACGCGCTCGCCGATTTGCTCGACGCGATCAATGCAGCGCGTACGGCAGACACACCGCCGATTTTCCTCAAGGTCGCGCCCGATCTGGAGCCCGCTGACATTGATGATATCGCGGCGCTCAGCATCGACAAACGCATGGACGCGCTCATTGTCTCAAATACGACGATCTCACGACCGCCGCTGCGCGCGCGTCATGCCGCAGAGGCAGGTGGGCTCTCAGGCGCGCCGCTCAAGCCACTGGCGACGCAACGGCTGCGCGACTTTCGTGTCGCGACCGGCGGGCGCATCCCGCTCATTTCAGCGGGCGGCATTGATGGTGCGGATGAAGCTTATGCGCGGTTCAAAGCAGGAGCGTCGCTGGTGCAACTCTACTCCGCATTAATCTATCACGGGCCGGGGTTGGTGCGTCAGATCAACACCGGCCTCGTCGAACGATTGCGTGCCGATGGCTTTGCGCATATCAGTGAAGCCATAGGGGTAGATTACCGATAAGAACGGGGGATCGCGGTGAAAGACATGACCAACCTCGTGCGACTGTTTTTCGAGCAGGCTCAGGCAAAGGGTGACAAGCCCTTCCTTTCGGCCAAGCGCGACGGTGCATGGGTGTCGCGGAGCTGGGCCGGCGTCGCACGCGATGTTGCAGCATTGGCGCAGGCACTCAAAGCGCTTGGCCTGAACAAAGGCGATCGCGTCATGCTCGTCTCGGAGAATCGTCCCGAATGGTGCATTGCCGATCTTGGTATTATGGCCGCAGGCTGCATCACGGTTCCGACCTATACGACCAATACGTCGGCCGACCATGCGCATATTATTGCTGACTCCGGCGCGCGCGCGATCATTGTTTCAACGCCTAAGATCGCCGCCAACTTGCTTCCAGCAATTTTGCGAAGTGGCAGCGCAAGGCATGTTATCGGCATCGAGCCGCTCAAGGTCGGCCAATCGGGAGAAATCAATTATCATGATTGGGACGCGTTGCTCGCCGCTCAGACAGCCAATGTTGACGCGGCGCTCGCCCAAGCCGATTTTGCCCGTACTGATGTCGCCTGCCTCATCTACACGAGCGGCACGAGTGGCAGTCCGCGTGGCGTGCAGCAAACGCATGGTGCGCTGCTGACGAACATCGTCGGCGCGAGCGATATTGTGCTGCGCGATTTCCCACGCTCGCCAGACACGTTCCTCTCGTTCCTGCCGCTGAGCCATGCCTATGAGCATACCGCTGGGCAGTTCATCCCGATCTATCTCGGGGCGCAAATCTATTACGCTGAGAGCTTGGAGAAGCTCGCGGCGAATATGGAAGAGGTGCGGCCAACGATCATGGTCATCGTGCCGCGCTTGCTCGAATTGTTGCGCGCGCGCGTCCTCAAAACGGTCGCAAAACAAGGTGGCGCGGCGGAGGGCTTGTTGCGGCGCGCGCTGGCGCTTGGGCAAAAGCGACAGGCCGGAAAACTGCGGCTTTGGGATCGGCCGGTTGATATGCTGCTCGATGCCACGATCCGCAAGAAGCTGCAGGGGCGTTTCGGCGGGCGGATCAAGGCGCTTGTGTGTGGTGGCGCGCCGCTCAACCCCGAGGTCGGCAACTTCTTCGAGAATCTCGGGCTCACGGTGCTGCAAGGCTATGGCCAGACCGAGGCCGCGCCGCTCATCTCCTGCAATCGCCCGCGCGTGGGCATCGCGACGGAGACCGTAGGCGCGCCGCTGCTTGGTGTTGAACTCAAGATCGCCGAGGATGGCGAGATCCTCGTGCGCGGCGAGATGGTGATGCCCGGCTATTGGAACCGCCCTGAGGAGACGGCGGCAGCGCTTGAGGGCGGTTGGCTGCACACTGGCGATATCGGCCACCTCGATGCCAAAGGGCGGCTGCTGATCACCGACCGCAAGAAGGACATCATCGTCAACGATAAGGGCGAGAACGTCGCCCCGCAGAAGATCGAGGGCATGCTCACGCTCACCGAGGAGGTGCATCAGGCGATGGTCAGCGGTGACAAGCGCCCGCATCTTGTTGGGCTCATCGTTCCCGATCCAGAATGGGCGCTGGAATGGGCGCGCGCCAATGACGAGAAGTATGACCTCGCGGCCCTGTGCAAACTCTCCGCTTTCTCCCGCGCGGTGATGGCGGCGGTTGATCGGGTCAATGCCTCACTCAGCGTGACCGAGAAGGTGCGGCGCATTGTGCTGATCCCCGACGCCTTCACCATCGAGAATGAGATGCTGACCCCCTCAATCAAAATCCGGCGGCATAAGATCAAGTCGGTTTATGGCGAGCAGCTTGATGCGCTGTACCGTTAGGCCGCGCTAGAAGCTGTCCTTCGCCGCGCGCCGCGCTGCCAGTTCCTCGACTGATGTGGCGCGCATAAACGGATTGGTCGCCAGCTCCAGCCCGATATTGGTGGGCACCGTCGGTTCGCCGCGGGCGCGTTTCAAATCCACCTCCGCCATCCGGCTAATAAGCGCAGCATTGTCGGGCTCGGCGTGGAGCGCATAGCGGCCATTGCTCTGCGTATATTCATGCGCGCAATAAACCTGAGTCTCGGGCGGCAGCGCGCCCAGCCGCTGCATGTTGATGAACATCTGCGCCGGCGTGCCCTCAAACAAGCGCCCGCAGCCCATCGCGAACAAGGTATCGCCAACGAACACCGCATGCTCGCTCGCGAAGTGATAGGCGATATGTCCGGCGGTGTGCGCGGGCACATCCATGACCGTGGCGTGCGCCGCCCCCAGCGTCACCACATCGCCCTCGAACACCAGCCGATCAAGCGTCATGATCCGCGCACGCTCAGCACGAGGCCCGGTGATAAGGCACCCTGTCGCCGCCTTGAGCTCGGCATTTCCGCCGGTGTGGTCAGGGTGCCAATGCGTGTTCCAAATGTCGGTGATCCGCCAGCCGCGCTTGTCAGCCTCGGCTAGCACGGGTGCGGCCACGGCGGGGTCAACCACCATCGTCTCCCTGCTCACCGGCTCGTGCACCAGCCAGATGTAATTGTCGGTCAGAACGGGGATGCGGACGATTTCAAGTGTCATATTCTGCGATCCTTTTTACCACTGAACACCCGCCAAGCACGGGTCATCGTGATCTTGTTGTCTGTGTCACGCCAGAAACGGCTGATTTCCTTCTAAAGTGACATAAGTGACACGAAAACGGTATAAAATATCGTCCAGGCGCGCGCAATTCTGATGGATTTTGGTGTGCGTTCGGGCGTGGGAGTGGGCGCGCGATTTCATGACGCAGCTATACGTGAAATCGCAGATGTAGGACAGGGGGAGGGGTTAGCTGTTCCTCTTACCGTTCAGGGTCCTCTTGCATAGGTTTGGGCCCTCTGGATTGCTCGTATCGCTCGTTTTGAATCCTCCTCTCTTCGGCGCGATCAGATGCACTATAAGTCTCGACCTGCAGTCGGCTAAAGCCTGTGAACCTCTCCAGTGTCTTGGCGATCTCCTCCAGCCGCCGCGCGACGTCGTCGATTCCATAGATTCGCCAACTTGCGAACCCAGCAACACTCTCCGCCTTCAAAGTATTGTCGAATGAAAAATCGCGACCGTCGAGGCTCTGAAATATTATGGTTGTTCGAAACACTGCTGGTTCGTTGTTCCTAAAAAGGTCAGGACCCATACCTAGGTCAAATCTTAATACTTCGTGAGGGCGCAAGAAGGATAAATCACGGAGAATCTTCGAGTCACCAAAGTCGAATCGATCGGGCCAATCTGTCACCTTTTGGATCGACGCAGAAACTCCAACCGCTGCAGCGCTAGAAAGGTTGGCTATACAAAGCTGGACGATGTTTGAGTGAACGGCGTGTGTGCGTAAGTAGGCAACGACCCGTGGTTCATTGTTCAGAAGCCGCGTTTGTTGCGCTTCCCTCAACAACGCTCGCGTTGTCCAAGCATACCACCCAGTCACCAAAAGCAAGGCAATCGTCGCGAGTGCATTAACGGCACCAGCATTCTGATTAAGATAAAAAATCATAACATGATGGTAAAGCATAACATTGGAGGTGTGAAGCTCGAAACCGTCGCGTATTAAATGCTAACTAGCATTACCACTGAATCTGAAAAACAGACCGAGCCATATTGCGCTTGTCCATGGCGAGTCATTTCACTGACAAACTTCGCCGTTGCTACGATGCCCCAGCTTTGAAATTTTCTCCGGAGGGTTGCCGGTTAATCCCTCACCAATGCCCCGTATTCGGCATGCTCACCCAAGGCTCTTGCGGGGGCAGGTTGCCCTCTTGCAGGATCTCGATTGAGATGTTGTCGGGGGTGCGGACAAAGGCCATATGGCCGTCGCGCGGGGGGCGGTTGATCGTGACGCCGGCATCCATCAGTCGCTGACAGGTCTCGTAAATATTCTCGACGCGATAGGCGAGGTGGCCGAAATTGCGGCCCTCGGTATAGCCCTTTTCGTCCCAATTATAGGTGAGCTCGACCTGCGTCTGCTCGTCACCTGGGGCGGCGAGGAAGATGAGCGTGAAGCGGCCCTTCTCGCTCTCCATCCGGCTGAGTTCCTTCAGCCCGAGCAGGTTGAAGAATTTGATGGTGGCCTGGGGGTCCGAGACTCGGATCATGGTATGGAGATATTTCATAGCGGCCTTATACGCCTGCCGCGCCCAGCCGCGCAACCAAATCTGCGGCGAATGTGGAGAGGGTGTCATCGCGCGCGCCCATGACGATGATGCGGTCGCCGGGCCGCGCTTCGGCGAGCAGGCGCGTGCCGCAATCGGCGCGTTCTGGGATGTGTTCAGCGTGGCGGCCGGCGGCGGCAATCCCTGCGACGATCTCCGCGCTGCCGACGCTGCGGTCGGTCGTGCCGCCATGATAGACGGGATCGGGGAGAAGGAGCAGGTCATCGGGCGCCAGCTGCGTGGCGAATGTGGCGATGAGCTCATGCCCCATCTGGCGCAGCGGGCCATAGCCGTGCGGCTGGAACATGATGAGCAGCCGTCCGGCAAAGGCGTGGAGCGTGGCGAGGCTGGCGCTGATCTTGTCAGGGTTGTGGCCGAAATCGTCGATGACGGTGACGCCGTTTGCGGTGCCAACGACTTCGAGGCGACGACGCAGGCCGGTAAATTGGGCGAGGGCGGTGATGGCTTCGGCGAGCGGGACGCCCGCAGCTTCGGAGGCGGCGAGGGCTGCGAGCGCGTTGCTCACGTTATGGCGACCGGGGACTTGGAGCGTGGCGGGGATGCCATTGACGCTGAAGTCGACGCCGTCGGGGCGCTCGATAATGTTCGTGGCGACAAGGTCTGCGGTGCCTTCGATGGAATAGGTGCGCACTGTCCCGTGCTCCGGCGAAGGCCAGAGCCCAGCGTTACCCGAATCTGTTGGGGTGGAGGGAACTAGGCTCCGGCCTGCGCCGGAGCACAGTGTTGACAGCAACCCCATCACCTCGGCGTGATCGGCATTGAGCACCGCGATCTTCGCCCGCCCGACGAATCCGCCGAACAGCGCGCGCAACTCGTCCATGCTCTTATGATCGAGCGCGATGTTGTTGAGCACCGCGATGCTGGGCGTGTAGAGCGCGATGCTGCCATCGCTCTCATCGACCTCGCTCACGAAAATGTCGCCCGTGCCGACCAGCGCACTGGCGAACGGCGCATCTGGCGTGGCGAAATTCTTCATCACCGCACCATTCATCACGGTGGGCGATTTGCCGCAGGCGTGCAGAATCCAGCCGATCATGCCCGTGACCGTTGATTTGCCTGACGTTCCCGCGACCCCGATGCTGACCGGCGCGGCGTTGAACAGATCGGCCAGCAATTGCGCGCGGCTGAGGCGCGTGGCCCCGACCGCTTTACACGCGACCATATCGGCCACCGTGTCTTCGACTGCGGCTGACGCCACCACGATCTGCTCGGGCGACGTGATCCCGCTCCCGTCCTGCGCGTGGAGCGCGATGCCCTGCGCGCGCAACCACTCGAATTTCGGCGCCGTCCGGCCCTGATCGAGTGCGCGATCCGAGCCCGCCACCGCATGCCCCTGCGCCTTCACGATCAGCGCGAGTGGCATCATCCCCGAGCCGCCGATCCCGCAGAAGAAATAGGATTTGGATTTCGGCTTTGTATCGATCATGGCCGCGCGCTATGACGAAAGGCGATGAAGATTGCAATTGTCGCCCCCTCCTGCACACTCGATCCGACGATCCCGACGCGGCTCGCGCCGTTGGCCGCAGAACACGGGCATGAGGTGTATTTTCATCCCCAATGTTTTTTGAGCGAGGGCCATTTTGCAGGGCCGGATGCGGCGCGGGTGGCGGCTTTGGTTGAGGTCGCGAACGACTCCGCTTTTGATGCCGTCTGGTTCGCGCGCGGGGGCTATGGCGCGTGCCGTGTCGCGGAGGGCGCGCTGGCGCAGATAGATACGCCAGCGGCGCGGGGTAAGGCCTATCTCGGTTATAGCGATGCGGGGTTTCTGCTCGCCGGATTGTATGCGCGTGGCATTGGTCGCCCCGTTCATGCACCGATGCCGAGTGATCTGAACCGAGCGGGCGGGGAAGGGGCGGTGGCGCGTGTTTTGGGATGGCTTAATCAAAATGAGCCTCGTCATGCTGAACTTGTTTCAGCATCCACCGCGCAACAAATCCCGAAGTCACGTGCTGAGACATGGACCCCGGATCAAGTCCGGGGTGACGAGGTTTCGTTGCTTAACGCCGCCTTCAACCTGACGGTGCTCTCGCAATTGCTCGGCACGCTGCTGCAGCCCGATCTGACTGATCACATCCTGATGATCGAGGAGGTGGGCGAATATATGTATCGCATTGACCGCAGCCTGTTCCACCTCACGAGCAACCTCGGTATCCGGCGGATCAAGGGACTGATGCTCGGGCGCTGCAGCGACATTCCGCCCAACACGCCTGATTTTGGCCGCGATGTGGAGTCTATTGCGCGTGAATGGTGCAACCGTTCGGGCATCGCCTATTTGGGCGAGGCTGATATTGGGCATGACATCAACAACGCCATCATCCCCTTCGGAGAGACGATATGACTGACCATAGCAACCGCTTGCACCGTAGCGCCGCACGCCGATTGCTTATTTTTGCGGCGGTCGAGGTGGTGACGACCTTGGTCGCTTATCCTTGGCTGGGGTTGCGGCTCGCAATTTTGCTCGGCTTCGATCTCGCCGCATTGGTGTTCATAGCGATGTTTATGCGGCTGCTGCGTCTCTCATCAGCCCAGATAATCGCGGCCCATGCGCGCGCCGACGAAGATAACCGTTGGGCGATGCTCGCTGTCAGCGTGTTGGTCAGTGGTGCCATTCTCGTGGCCGTTGCCTCGGAACTCACAGGTGGCACCTTGCCTAATTTGGAGAAGTTTCCGCTTATTATAGGCACGATCCTATTGTCTTGGACGTTCGCCAATCTGGTCTACGCGCTGCATTATGCGCATATGCATTACGGCACAGGCAAAGGTTGTGATAACAAAGGACTAGAATTTCCGGGAACCCCCGAGCCAAATTACTGGGACTTTATCTATTTCTCATTCACGAACGGAATGGCCTTTGCGACTTCTGATGTGAATATCCATTCTTCAGCCATCCGCCGCGTTGTTACGGGGCATTGTATGGCCGCGTTCATCTTCAACATTGGCGTGATCGGCTTCACGATCAACCTGCTCGCGGGCCTTCACAGCTGACGCCGGTCAGCGATGATACGTGCGCGCGATATGATCGAGAATGGCGGGGTAAAGTGGCTGTGTGAACATAAACCCGTACATCCAGTCGCGTCGCCGAACAACTTCGGCCTGCAGTCCGGTCATGTTTGGCAATGTGAGCCACACCGTTGTGCCGATTGAGAGATCGTAAATGCATTCGCACCGAAAACCGGTCGCAGACAAATCCTCCACCCGCACGGCAATCTTAAGGGTGCTGTAAACACGCAGGGTCGCCTTTATGATCACGTCTTTACGATCCGTCACACGACGGTTCACGTTCATGCGGTGATTATTGTAATCGTCCAAAAAACGTTCCAATAAAAATTATTGTCATCGGATTAAATAATAATTACGTATTACTTTATTTACAAAGTGAATAAAAATTAACGCGATATCATATAAATTTTCGGTTTCAACGAAAAATTCCCCAAATTAACGCAAACTACGAAGCAGGAGCAGCGCTGGGTTCAATCCAAAGAACCCCAACACCAGGCAAAATGACACTTCGCCCTCTCTCGTCCTGACCAATGCGCGACGCGTTAGAACGATAGTGGCCGGACTGTAGACCATGAACGACCTGCATGGCAACGGCCAGCGTTGCGTCAACTCGCTTGTTTCACGAGCGTGGCCCAGCCGGCCTCGTCGATCACCTCTATGCCAAGCTCGGCGGCCTTTTTGAGCTTCGATCCCGCGCCCGGGCCCGCCACCACGAGATCGGTTTTCGCCGACACGCTCCCCGCTACCTTCGCCCCCAGCGCCAGCGCCTGCGCCTTGGCTTCGTCGCGGCTCATCGTCTCAAGGCTGCCTGTGAAGACCACCGTCTTGCCAGTCACAGCGGACTCGCGCGTGGTGTTGACGAAGGCGATTGGCGCAACTTCGGACAGCAGATCGTCCCAGACCGCGAGATTGTGGGCGTCGGCGAAGAAATCGACGAGCGATTGCGCGACGATGGGGCCGATGCCCTCGACAGCGATGAGCGCGTCAAGGTCCGCACGCAGCGCCACATCAGAAATAGCTTGCACCGTGCCGAATGCGCGCACCAGATCGCGCGCCGTTCCCGCACCAATATGCCGGATGCCGAGTGCGAACAGGAAGCGCTCGGGCGCAGGGGCGCGCTTGACCTCAATGCTCGCCATCAGGTTCGTGACCGATTTCTCCTGCCAACCCTCGCGGCCCAGAAGCTTCTCGCGGTGCGCGTGCAGCCGGAAGATATCCGCCGGATTGTGCAACCAGCCCGCTTCGACAAACTCGATGATCGTCTTCTCGCCCAGCCCCTCGATATCGAGCCCGCCGCGCGACACAAAGTGCTGCAGCCGCCCGATAATCTGCGCGGGGCAGATCAGCCCGCCCTCGCAGCGGACATCAACTTCGCCCTCGGCGCGCACGGCGTTTGAGCCACATTCGGGGCAGATGCGCGGAAACTCGAAGGCGGGTCGCTCCTCATCGCGCGTCAGCACGGTCACGATCTGCGGGATGACGTCGCCCGCGCGCTGCACCACGACGCGGTCGCCCACGCGTGCGCCAAGCCGGGCGATTTCATCCTCATTGTGCAGCGTCGCATTGCTCACCACCACGCCGCCGACGGTGACGGGCTTGAGCCGCGCGACGGGCGTCAGCTTGCCGGTGCGCCCGACCTGAATGTCAATGGCGAGCAGCTCGGTCTGCGCCTGTTCGGCCGGGAATTTATGCGCAATCGCCCAGCGCGGGCTCCGCGAGAGGAAGCCCAACCGCTCCTGATAATCGAGCCGGTTGACCTTATACACCACGCCATCAATATCGAACGGCAGATCGGCGCGCGCGGACTCGATCGTGCGGTAATGCGCCAGCGCGGCCTCCGCCCCATCGGCCACCACCAGCGCATCGGACACGGGCAGGCCCCAGTTGCGGATCGCCTGCATCACACCCATCTGGGTCTTGTAGGTCTTTTCAAGATCTTCCGACACCTCGCCCCACCCATGTGCGAGGAACTTGAGCGGGCGGCTGGCGGTGACGCTCGCATCCTTCTGTCGCAGTGATCCCGCTGCCGCATTGCGCGGATTGGCGAAGGCCTGTGTGCCGTCGGCCTCGGCTTTGGCATTGAGCGCAGCAAAATCCGCCTTGCTCATGTAAATCTCGCCACGGATTTCAAAGACGGCGGGAATTTCGACGCTGCCGTGCTCCGGCGAAGGCCGGAGCCCAGCGTCTTGTGCGCGGCCTAGGTTCCGGCCTTCGCCGGAACACAAGGTCTGCGGAATCTCCCCAATCGTCCGCACATTGGCGGTGACATCCTCTCCAGCCGCGCCATCGCCGCGCGTACTGGCGAGGACGAGCCGGCCATGCTCGTAGCGCAGATTGCACGACAGCCCATCGATCTTCGGTTCGGCGGTGAGCGCAAGCGGGGCATCTTCGGGAAGGGCCAAAAACCGCCGCACGCGCGCGACGAAATCCGTCACATCCTCATCGGCAAAAGCATTGTCGAGGCTGAGCATGGGCTTAGCGTGGCTGACTTTGGCAAGGTGCGCGGCGGGCGCGGCCCCCACCGCATTGTTGGGCGAATCCGCGCGGATCAGATGCGGATACGCCGCCTCAAGTTCATTGTTCCGCCGCACCAGCGCGTCATACTCGGCGTCCGAAATCTCCGGCGCATCCTCGGTGTGATAGCGCGCGCTGTGATACGCGATCTGCTGCGCGAGCGATGCGAGTTCGGTGGCGGCTTGTTCGTCAGTCACACCAACAACCTCCCTGCCTGCGCCCTCGCTTCATCGGTCACTTCTGCCCCCGAGAGCATCCGCGCGATTTCCTCACGGCGCTCTTGCGACGTCAACGCGCGAACGCTTGTCCGCGTGACGGTCCCCTCCGAGGCCTTGGCGATGAGATAATGCTGTCCACCGCGCGCCGCGACTTGCGGGCTGTGGGTGACGACGAGCACTTGCGCGCCATCCGCCAGCCGCGCCAGCCGCTCACCAATCGCCGAAGCCACCGCGCCGCCGACGCCGCGATCAATCTCGTCAAACACCATCGTCGCCGCACTGCCCTGCGCCGCGAGCGCGACCTTGAGCGCGAGGATGAAACGCGACAGCTCGCCGCCCGACGCAATCTTGATCAGCGGCGCGAACGGCGCGCCGGGGTTGGTCGAAATCTCGAACTCGACTCTGTCCATGCCCCCCGCGCCCCATTGCGTATCGGGCAGCGGGGTGAGCACGGTGCGGAAGCGCGCGGCATCGAGCTTGAGCGGGGCCAGCTCCGCCGCCACGGCTTTGTCGAGCCGCGCTGCCGCCGCATGGCGTTGCGCACTCAGCGCCTCTGCCGCAGCGACATAGGCGCTGCGCGACGCTTTCACCTTGGCCTCGAGCGCCACCAGCCCTTCCGCCCCCATTTCGATGGCGTTGAGCTTGGCAGCAAGCGTCTCGGTGAGCGCCGTGAGTTCATCAGGCTGCACGCGATGTTTGCGCGCCACGGCGCGAAGTTCGAACAGCCGCGTTTCGTCCGCCTCAAGCTGCGCGGGATCGAAGGCAAGCGCCTCACGCGCCGCACGGAGCTTGTCCTCGGCCATGCTGCCTTCGATGATCGCGGCGTCCACCGCGGCGAGCGCCTCCGCCAACAACGGATGTTCGGGCGCAATCCGGTCGAGCCCGCGCGCGGCAAGGCGCAGCTTGGCAAGGCCACCATCACTATCTTCAATGAGCGCGGCGATGCTCTCCAAATCGGCGGCCACCTTCGCGCCGCGCTGCATGGTGGCACGGCGGGTGGCAAGCGTTTCCTCCTCCCCCGGCTCGGGCGCGAGAGCCTTCAGCTCGGCGACGGCATGGGTGAGATAGTCATGGTCGCGCGCGGCATGATCGAGCGTATCATGCGCCTCATCAAGCGCCGCAACCGCCGCCTGCCAGGCCGCGTGCGCCGCCTTCACCGCAGCCACATCCGCGCCCGCATATTGATCGAGCAGGTCGCGATGCCCGCGCGGATTGACGAGGCCACGATCATCATGCTGGCCATGAATCTCAACAAGCTGCGCGCCGAGCTCACGCAGCAAAGCGGCAGAGACCGGCTGATCGTTGACGAGCGCGCGGCTGCCCCCATCGGCCCGCACGACGCGCCGGATGATGAGCGGTTCGCCCGGCTCATACTCGATCTCGCTGGCTTCGAGCAGCGCGAGGGCGGCAGCGGGTGCATCGAAGCTCGCCGTGACGCGCGCTTCGGTCGCGCCATGCCGGACGAGACTGGAGGATGCACGATCACCCAGCGCGAGCCCCAGCGCATCGAGCAGAATTGATTTTCCGGCACCGGTCTCACCCGTCAGCACTGCAAGGCCGCGCGCAAAGTCGAGGTCAAGCGCCTCGATGAGCACAACGTCGCGGATCGACAGGCGCGTTAGCACGCCGCCTGCCTTACGATTTCAGCGGATGCTTCTGCATCAGCGTGTAGGCGCGCTGATACCAGATATTCCCGGGATAGTTGTGGCCGAGCACAGAAGCGGCCTTCTCGGCTTCGGTCGGGATGCCAAGCGCGAGATAGCATTCGGTCAGCCGCTCAAGTGCCTCGGGCGTGTGCGAGGTCGTGTCATATTTGTCGATGACGGTGCGGAAGCGAATGGTAGCCGCCAGCCATTGGCCACGCGCCTGATAGAAGCGGCCAATTTCCATTTCCTTGCCGCCCAAGTGATCGCGCACCAGATCGACCTTGAGTTTGGCATCGGCGGCATAAGGCGAATCGGGATAGCGACGGATCACTTCACCAAAGGCATCGAGCGCCTGCTGGGTGATGCGTTGATCGCGCGTCACATCGGCGATCTGCTCGTAATAATTGATAGCGATGATGTAATAGGCATAGGGCGCATCGCGGTTGCCCGGATGGATCGACAGGAAGCGCTGTGCAGCATTGGTCGATTCGGTGTAATCGCGTGACAAATAATAGCTAAACGCGCTCATCAGCTCCGCGCGCCGTGCCCAAACCGAATAGGGATGCTGACGCTCCAC
>Ga0208381_1000072_pt1 | contig 39863 bp, 46 predicted proteins | sample CryBogCBE13Jul09_FD_184572 | JGI IMG/M metagenome (GOLD analysis project Ga0208381, IMG submission 184572) | Freshwater microbial communities from Crystal Bog, Wisconsin, USA - CBE13Jul09 (SPAdes) (version 2) | ecosystem: Environmental > Aquatic > Freshwater > Lake | place: Crystal Bog...
AGGAATTTTTACTGTTAATGCTCCATTACTTGTATTTGCTCCTCTCATAATACATTGGGCTAATTCATCTTTGTTCAAAGCATTCACATTTTCTGGAAATGTTAATGTTCTCATAATTGTAGATGGAACACCAAGCTGAAAAATATCATGGGTTGAATCTGGACCCACAACAGATCGACCAGCATGATCTACTCTTTTTCCTGCCAAATTTCCTCGTAATCTACCTTTTTTACCCGTTAATCTATCTTTAATAACCTTGGTTTTACGCTTTGAAAATGCTCGTGCATGTACGACTGGCGTACCATTAAATGTTAATAATTTCTTAGCATTTTGATTAATAAGTGCGGAAGTAAAAATTTGTAATTTGTCCCATGCCATAAAAATCTTGTCTTCTGATAAATTATCACTTATGGCTGCACTTAATTCATTATTACTACGAACAATATCTTGTAGTGCAACAGTCAAGTCATTTTCACCTCTTAGCCTAGCCTCTGTGGATGCAATGGCATTTGCAGGACGAATGGATGGGGGTGGCACTAAATGAACTTTCATTATATAGCTTGAAGGATGAGATATTTCTGGATCATATCCTAATAAAATTAATGCTTCGCGAGGAATATGCTTTATAATAGACTTAATTTCATCAGGCATCAATCTACGATTTAAATAATCTTTTTCTTCGTCATTATCAAATAAAGCATATTCCTTAGGTCTAAAAACTCTATTAAAAAAAACTTTATTAATTCTCGAATAAATTGGTTGAGGTACACCACATGCAGGATTAATACATTTAAATTTGTTCTTGCACACTTCGCTTATACCTCTTAATCGATCTTTTGATCCAGGTAAAGTTTTGGCAAGAATTGCTTTTATGTCAACACCTTCAGAATTATTTAAAGAAAATTTTGGAGTAGAGCATGCCCAACACACAGATCTGAGCAAACATAAAACAGAAGCAATATGTCCAAATCGAATCACTTCTTTTTCCAATTCAATATATCCATAATGATTATTGCAATTAGATGTTAAGCCACACGTTGGGCATTGCAAGGCTTTATCAGTAACGCCCATTCTTGCATCATTCACTCCATTAGCTTTAGGTAATCCACGATCATATGTTGCAGGATTTTTAACTTGAACTACAGCAATTCTACGAATTTCTTCATCCGTATAAAATTGTAATTGGATTTTATCCAAATTCATCAAATCCATTTTTGTATCCTTTTTGTGATCAAAAAACTGGGTGTCCATTTTATGTCTAAATTATTTTTACTATAAAAAATGGATTGTTCGATTTGTTTAGAAAATATTGACAATGGGAGTGCTGAACTTTCTTGCAAACACAAATTTCATTTAAAGTGTATTGTGAAATGGTTGGGAAAACTTACGCTAGACGATTCTGAGAATACATGTCCCATGTGTCGCAAGAAAACGGAAATACATGAATCAATTTCTTTAGATATGGTTATGAGAACGGAAATATACTGTTCGTCATTTAAAGACGAAATTGATAGACTTTTAAAACATTTTGGTGGAAGAGGAATGAGTGCAAAAGTGTGGAATTCTTTTAAAAAAAAAGGAACAATGCTTATTGATGAAGTTTTAGTGTTAAGTCATGCTGATTTAGACATGCTCATGCTAATGAATGGGTGTAAGCGCACATTAAAACACCAAGAATTTATTAAATTGACTAGGCCTGTAGCATGGGAATATTAGTTAAAATGTTTTTTTATGTGTTTTCTGTTTCCTGTCCAGTAATGCACCGCAAAAACATCCTTGGGTGTATTTCGACCTTTTACTAAATGATCATCGGGTGGCATAAAATTTAAGACATAGTGATCCCAATGACTTAACCATTTTTCAAATTCTGGCTTCCTAAAAATATGTAGTTCAAATGAACCTTGTTCATAATTTGCACCTCCATATACACCCAACGTTTTCCATTTTTCATTTTCTTTAAACCATTTTGTGGCATCATAAGCCTGACTCCAAAAATCCATTATAGTTTTACCTTCTGGTGTAGATTTAACAGCCCATACACCTGCACACATGGGTGCTGCCAACACATCTAAACAACTTAAATGTAATAAACTTGGATTTGATGAAAATGCAAAGTGTGTTTTAGGTTTAAAAATAATGTCTATTTTTTCATTACTTACAATTGCCGCATCTGTATCAATCCATAAAACTATATTATATTTATACAAGTATTCTATAACTAAAAATACTTTTCGCCAATATGGTGGATATTCTTCATAACCTTTTGTCAATAATAAATGATCATAATTAAATTTTTTACAATATAATATATTTGTATCAATTAATTTTTGAAATTGTGTAACGTCTCTATCATCATATTGTAAAACAAGAGTGCCTTTTTTCATAGTGTCCTTTTTTATTTTTCTAAATTAAAATGTCTTATTTTAATCCCGTGCTTCCAGACGAAACTGGTGAAACTGTTGTTGGAAAATTACAAGATGATGAAGTGGTAAGAAAATGGAATGTGCCACTTCAATTACCTTTATTAGAATCAGATTTATTGGAATGCAGCGAAGCAGAAGGACAAACTGGATGGCAGAACCAAAGAACTACATTTAATTCTAAAGATTGTCAAGAGAGAGGACAAAAAGCAGAAAAATTATTTGTTCAAAAATGTGCAGAAAAAGGATGGAATCAAAAGTTTATTAGAGAAGCTAAAGAATATGATTATAAACATCATGTGGATGCCATGTTTAAAGTAAGAGATAATTTAGAAATGTGGGTAGATGTAAAATGTTGTAGAGCTATGCGCTATAGATGGCCAGAACAGGGAGAATTTATGTGGGTTGAATTAAATAATACTGGATGGTTATTTGGTGGTAAAGCTACAGTTATTGCTCAACAAGTAACACCCACTACTTTCTGCCTATTTGACAGACTTAAATTATGTGACTATGTAAAACAGAATGTCCTGGTACAACAACCAGTAGTACCATATCCTGAGCAAGCGTATTTGCGCGTATATTTAAGAATTAGTCCGACAAATGGATTTAGACATTTACTTTCTGTTTTAAGAGTAGAAGATGCATTTAAAGAATGTGGGTGTGGAATATTATAAAAATTTAATTGTTTTTTTACTCTTCTTCGTCTTCTTCCTCCTCATCTTCCTCATCATCTTCTTCTTCGTCTTCTTCCTCATCTTCAAATGATTCATCTTCTTCCTCCTCATCCTCATCACTCTCTTCATCATCTGTAGGATCTACTAAATCTTCTTCCACTAAAATATCTTGGTACTCATAATATTGATTTCTTACATCCTCAATAGATGAAGCAGATATAACAGAATTACTTTTTAGCATAAGGTGATCTTTGTCACCTAATTTAGATACTAAAAGAACTTTATGTTTTTTCCACCAAGATTTCATAGTAGAAATTCTTTCCTTGCGCTCATCTTCTAAAAACGCTTCTAATCTAAGCTTTTCAAAATACTCATCTTGTTTAGGCTTTTTAATGTTTGCTCTAAGAGGATATCTAGAAGTAGAACTCTGGCGTACTGCCAAACCTTCTGCTAATACACGAGCAGCCTCTTCTTTCATTAACAATTCTTCCTCTTCTTCTGTTAACTTTTCAGGCACAACTACACCTAATTCGTCGGGCACCACAATTGAATCATCGTCTTCATCCGCATCATCTGTACTAGCATCTTCATCACCTAGCGATTCTGACTCATCTTCGTCCTCTCGCACACGCTTTTTACCCTGAGGCTGAGAGGCTTCACTAGTAGTCTCATCTAAAAGTTGAGATACGGGCACTAAAACAGATGATTCGTTTAAATCGGATTCCATTTTTGAGTTAGTTACAACAAATCCTTTTTATTTATAGGGTTATGTCAAACTTTTTTTGTTTACACAAATGGGTTAAATTATTTTGTGTGTTTTGAACGCACATTTCTGCGTTGTTGGACGCGCGTTCGCTTCATTTTTTAATTGCGCGCTTTTACATATAATAAAAAATGGGTGCAACTCAAAATGCTGTTTACACTGAGATGGCGTCTACTGGCGAAGCTGAAAAAATTTTAACTGCCGAGACTGTTGAAGAGTCTGACTTAACGTTTTGGAGATTTGTACATTCCAAGACTACGCCGTTTGCTCTAGAACCTGTGGATTTTGATGCTACTGCCTCTCAGGCCAAGTTTGGTGGCAAAGCGAAATATAATTTCCCTAGAAATGGTGACTTGTGCTGGCACGTATATGCCAAAATTGTAGTACCTGCCCTTGTAGCTGTAAAGGATGGAAAAGTGGTAAGAGGAGAAGATGCGGTGAGCTGGACAAATGCGATCGGCCAAGCTTTAATAAGTTCTGCTTCTCTTGCGATTGGTAATACTGTAGTTGACACTTTAACTGATAATTATTTGTTCGTGTGGGAAGAACTAAGTGGAAAACCTGGCAAGCGTCTAGGTGAAATGATTGGAAAGTTTGACACTTTGGAGGAACGCCAAGCGTTTGCAAAGCGTAGCCATGACCTTTATGTTCCTCTACCTTTCAGTTTTACTCGCGAAACTGGTTTGGCTCTACCTATTGTAGCTCTACAATTTCACCCTATTGTTATGGAGCTTGATTTTGCAGCTAGACAATCCGTAATTGTAAATCCTACTGGCGCCAAAGTATATGTAAGACCGAATGGAGTAACGGATGACCAGATTGATGCTGGCATGTCTCTAAGTTTACTTCAAGATTCTGACTTAACTTGCACCATGGAAGCCAACTTTGTTTACCTTGAGCAAGATGAGCGCACTAAATTTGCTAAGGGTGCTTTTGAGCAAGTAGTTGATGAAGTACAATTTCAGTCTCAGCAAGCTATTGCTAATGCTGCTACTGGATCTACTGAATCTTCTCCTTCTGTAAGAGCAAATATGCGCCTACAACTTAATAACGTGGTGATGGAATATATCTTTTTTGTACAATCTCAGCTAAAGAAAGAGTCGAATGAAGTATTTGACTTTAGTGGACCTGTGTGCCCTGCGTCTGGACTAAAGTTAGATCCTATTCGTGAAGTGACTATTAAATTTAACAATTCTCAGCGTGTACAAACTAGACCTGGATCTTATTTTAGATTAGTGCAGCCTTATCAGTACCACACCAATGTACCTGGTGACAAAGGCAAATCATTTATTTACAATTGGTCTTATTGCGTAGACCCTGAAGATATTCAGCCTACGGGTGGTGCCAATCACAGCAGAATTGATAACGTCAACATTGAATTAAATTTAGACCCCCGTTTATTTTCTGCGGCTGCTCCTACGGCAGACATTACTTTGATTGGACGTAACAAGAACTTACTTAGATACAAGTTTGGTATGCTGACCAAGAAATTCGCGTAAATTTTTTTTAATTAAACTTTTTAATTTTTTTCATTATTTTTAACAATTATATAAATATAAAATGGAATATTTTTTATTTGCTCCTTCCATAAATTGTGCACGATTTTTAAATGAACAAGAACAACAAAGTTTTATTGAAGAAATTAAACATAATATTCCTGGTACAAGTGTAAAATTTACATTTGAGATGGATAGAGAATTAAGAACTGGAAAAACAATACAAAAAATGACCGTATTCTTTCCAAATTATATGGAACATTATGATATTGAGGATGCGTGGGGGGAAATTTTGAATGCTTTAGAAAAAAACAAATATATTTATGAATAAAATCTCGATTTTAAGAATTTTCCGTAAAATGCTACAATTAATATTAATATTACAATTAATATAACAGTATACACAATATAAGGTTCTATTACTGTAGAAGGTGGCGTAAATATATAATCTGTAAAAAGTTTATAATTTGCCTGTGGTGTAAAAATTATATTCAAATTTTCTGGATCTGCCTTTAAAGTAAGAGGTCCATTATAAAATTGTCCATTTTTATAAAATTGTAACCAAAACTTTTGTGGTTGCATTTCAGGTAAGGCTTGTGTAGGTAATATATCAATTTCATAATGATCAGTATTATATACTAAGGGGCCATCAATGAAAGGACTATCCGTGTGTATATTTCCCATTGTATAATTGTAACCTTGTAATGAATTATTATTAAAATTTAATAATAATTTTGCCATCGTGGGTTTTGATGTCTCACAAGATTGTGAATACGTCGGTTCATTCGTAGATGTACTAATAAAGTATCTATTACTAATAAATGCATACACATTTAAAAATAATTGTATAGGAGGATAATAAGTTACATCTTCAAGCAAGTTAAAATGATAATCATTAAAAGTAAAATTGGTTCTATAATCATCATTCGATACATTGATTAAAGCCTTTATAATAATTACATCATTGTAAACTGTCGTTCCATTTATTATTTTTAAATAAAAGTTTATAGGTTGTGAATTATAACCTATCTTAGTAGGAACTACAGAAATACTAAATTCGCCCAAATTATTTGTACTTACTAAATCTCCTTCTGTAAAAACAACATTGTCGTAATCAATAAGTTGGTAAGTCCATAATAATTCTGCCAAAAAATCAGATTTCACAATTATTCTAGAACTATCTAAAGCTTTACTTTGTGCCATATATTCAAAAAGAGGTTGTTGTTCAATTTCATGGCATTTAAATTTAACGTTGTAATAATCTAAATGAGATGAAATTTTTAAATCTAAATCTATAGGAGGATAATACAACATGTCTTGAAGCAAATAAAACTGATAATCTGTAAAAACGAAATCAGTTAAATCAGGGTCTTCTGCTTGCTCATTAACTATAGCTTTTACAATAATTGTACCATTATAAACTGATATTCCAGAAAATATTTTTAAATAAAAGTTTATAGGTTGTGAATTATAATCTATTTTAGTAGGCACTACAGCAATAGAAAATTCGTTATCTGGATTAACACCTACTAAATTTCCTTCTGTAAAAACAACATTGTCATAATCTATAAGTTGGTAACTATATTCTGTTGATAATTGAGAAGATTTCAAAATTATTTTAGCTACAACAGCTTTATTATTTTGTGCCGTATTTTCAAAAATGTGTTGTTTTGATATATCATGGCACTTAAATTTAACATTATAATATTCTAAATGAGGTGAAATTTGTAAATCTAAAGCTATGGGAGCATAGTATGTAGTTGTAGTATTTAACCAATAATCGTAAAAAGCAAATCCTACGTGTGTATTTTCTTGATTACCAAGAACAGATAAATCACCCTTATAATATGTTGTTACATCTCCAACTTTATTATATAATTTTAAACCAAAATAACGTACTTGTTTATAACCAGGCGCATTAGTTTTAAAATCTACAGTCCATCCACTTCCCATAAATTGTGTTAACTTACCTTCTTTCAAAATTGATTGACCTTCAGAAGTATCCCATATAATATCATAATGAGTACTTTCATTAAAAAAATGATCAGTAGTTTGATTTATTACAAGATCAGCAACTCCTGCAGGACTTTCTGTACAAATTTTATCAAAATTTATTTGACCTGGATCATAAAGACTAATAAAATAAAAATCCTTAGTTGTATAAAAATCTACAAAAACAGATAAATCTAATTTTTGCATTTTTATTTTATTGCAATATGAAATTTGCGTTCATGCAATAAAAAAATTAAAAAATATTTGCATAAATAAAACTTTAGTGATGACCGCCTAGCATGTATACTTGACGCCGCCGAGAGTATTTGTTGTTTGGTCGAATATAGTCAGAAAAGTTTTTTTTTAAAGGGTTGCTCAACAAATAAATTTGATGGTCTTTTTTTGTCAATAGTGAAAAGACTATCTTGTAATTTATTTAGAGTGGCCATTTTTTAAGTTCCCATTAGAATTGCATTATTGTAAAGGTATGATCGTTTCGTTTGCTAAAAGTTGTAAGTCTAGTATTTTTGGGGGGAGCGCGCGCACACTTATATAACTAACTATAAAAAAAACGAGAGCTAAGAGTTTGAGGTGTTTGCGCGCACTTCTAACTCTTAGCTCTCGTTTTTTTTATTTTCGCAGTATTACTAAGTGATGAAGATGCCGACATATGTTTAGAAAAACATTTAGAATCTACAAAATTAGAATGCTGTGTTTGCTTGAGTTATGGATGGACAAGTAAAGAAACTTTGGTAATGGAAGAAGATCAAAATATTATTATTAGTAAATGTGGACATTGCATATGCAAAAAATGCTTGTTTGTAATAACACGTAAATTACAAAAGAATAATCATGGTAAATTACAATGTGTGAAATGCCCTTTTCCATATGATGAATGTTTTGCAACTATATCTAAAAAACATTGGCAATCGTATAAATTAAATGGGATAGAACTTGAGTGTACAAATTGTAAAGAAATAAATTTTGTGCACGATTTTTCAAAACCTATGCATTGTTGGAATTGTTCAAGGTATTCTTGTATTATGTGTGATGAAGAAACATGTATTTGTTTAAAGGATGTAGAAGCTCCTAAACGATTTTCAAGGCATATTTTTGTAAATGGAATGCCTATGCGCACAAATTTAATTACAGAAGAAATGAAAGTAAATTATAATAATTTAGTGGACAAAAATATTATGGAATGTCCTACATGTAAAGTAAAGTTTCATAAAGTTTCAGCATGCAATGAAATACATCATTGTGGTAATTTAAGAATATGTAATTTGTGTAGATTTACATCATTTCCATGGGAAAATCAAATTCCTCTAGATCATTGGCAAACTTGTTTTAGATGGGATTATTTAATAGATGGATTTACATGCCAAGATAATTGTAATGGATGTGAAAATCATAAAGAGTCTTTAGAAATTTATATAAAAAAACGAAAAGAATTAAGCGTATTAAAATAATGAGTGTCCTTTTTTATTCAATTTTTAAATAAATTAAAATGTGGAGAATTGAGTGGACGTCTGTAGATGGACAATTTGGTTGCGGTGATTATTGTTTAACGGAGCAGCAAGCGAAAGCTTGGATAAATTTTTTAAATTCAGAAAATGATGAAAAATTTATTTACAATATGGGGCAGTTAGATAATGGAGAAGTTTTTCAAGTTTTTAATAAACTAAAATAATTTTTTTTTCTAATAATAAAATGCCCCGAAATCACACGTCTGCAGTAAATGGAATGAGCGTGGCAGAAATGCGAAAATGTTTGAGCGAAGTTAGAGAATTTTTAGGAAATCAATCTTCAAAAAAACCATTCGAAATAAATGCAAAATTATCAAATGGTATGGAAATTTGGAAGTTTGTGCATTTAGTCGCCAATGGTTTACACAAAAAGCGAGCAAATAGTAGAAATAAGCGCGTTGATGAAGATGAAGCAGAATTAAATGCATAAATTAAAAAATGAGACAGGCCGCAATATCTGATTATGCTGGGCAAAGAGAATCGCAGCAAAAAATGTTAATGTCACAGCCAATTGAAACAAACACATTAGATTCTGATTTTAAAAAATATATTTTGTACGTGTCCTTAGACCCCCAAAAACGGGACGCATTGACTACAAAAGTTTTAGAATGCTTGTCATTAAATCCTAAATTTAAATTACACACACATATCCAAGACGTTGATATTTTATCATCCAGACCTTCTTGGCTTCAAACACTTCCTACGCTTGCGGTCAAAGAAGAGAAAAGAGCCTATTTTGGTGAAGACCTCCTCAAAAAAATTTCACAAACACCTGACGTGGATCAAAGAAGATCAAAATCCAAAAATAATTATGCAAGCTCTTCAAAAACTTGGGGAGCAACATTTTGAAATTTTTACTTTGAATATGAATAAAAATGGATTGGAAAGGCGAATTTAATAATCAACATTTAAATTTAAAAAAACGTCAACTTTTTGTGAATAGTTTAGCTAACAATGAAGATATATTTAATGAACTTGATATAGAATCTCAAAATTTAGAAACACAGTTAGACATAAAACCTGAAACAATTGTTGAAACTGTTGTAAAACCAAACAATTTTAAATTAGCATTAAATTTAACCTTGTTAAAAATTGCACTCATAATTTTGGGCTTAATTTTTGTTACAATTTTTCTTAAAAAAATCCATGTAATTTGAGGAGCTTCGCCAACTGCGGTAAAAATAAAATGACAAAATATGAGGTTGCAATTTTCTTGCTAGCTGGTTGCATCATAGGTTTGATAATTTACAATGTACAGAAATCTCAGTCCAAAAAACAAATGGCTCAAAGAGCTCTACATTTGGCCAGCAAAAAGCTCGTATCTGAACAGAAAGAAACTACTATAGAAACACCTGTTGTGGTTATCGCAGAACCCCAAATAGAAGCTCAAGTAGAAGAAGTAGTTCCCAAAGTCGAAGAACCCATTAAAAAGGTAAAGAAATCCATGTGGAATGACGCGGATGAAACTCCTGAATCGGCGTTTCCTTCCATGCATGCCGATTTAAATGATAAAGATTCTGAACTTGCTCAGGCTTACACTTACGAAAATCTTCAGGATTCCATGTTGAACAGAGAATCGTCTGTTCGTGGATCTAAAACCGAAAATTTTGATAGCATCAAACAAGAAATTTTGCTCTCTGGGCAGACATTTGAAGAATTTAAAGAGAATTCGTGGGCGCCCATTCCTGACAAGCTTTCTAAAATTTGGAAAGAAACCTCGAAAGTCATGTTAGACAGAAAAGTTGTAAGACCGACTAGAGCTGCACTTGCAGAAGCCGCTTCCTTAAGTGTAGACAGCACTCAAAACGTAAATTTTAAATCTGCGGAAGACACCATGAAAAGCTTAAAGGATATTTTAAGTGCCAAGAAACGTGGAAAAGCTCTTGGCTTAACTTTACCTGGACTTACCACTGAACAGATTGCCGCTTTTGCCAAACTTGAATCCGAAAAGTCTTTTAATGGACTAATTAGAACTATTAAATCTTTTTAATTTAATTTTTTACATTTACACATAAAAATAAAATGGAAAAACTCGTACACAATTTTAAAAATGATGGCGAAGCTGCAGCTGAATTTGCTTTGGGATTAGTAAAAGCTCATTCCAGAAGCAAAATTTCAAAAAAATTATGTAAAGACTATTCTAGTTTTAATTGCAATTCTAAAAACCCTCCGCCCGTTATAGTATTCGATATAGATGATACTCTTCTCGTCAAAAAAACAAAACCTCACAAACCCATTATAAATTTGTTTAATCAAATTAAGGATGATAAAAGTTTACGCGCGCACATATATATTGTCACAGCACGAATGAATGATCCTGATTATATTGAGGAAACTCGCAAAGAATTATTGGGTGTAGGCGTATTTGGATTTAAAGATTTAATTCATGCCCCAAACAAATACAGAAATAATTTAGGCGATGTTGCAGTATGGAAACAGGATGAACGAATTGCATCCGTTTTAAATAGCAAATCTCCCTACGTTGTTTTAAGCGTGGGTGATCAGTGGGGAGATATTTTACCATTGAAATCAGAAAGTGAAATTGATACGCTTAATAAAATGTATGGAGATAAAAATTATTCATTGATGCGAACAAATGATGGTATATCATTGTGGGGTTTAAAGCTACCTGCTTACAATTAAATCTAATATTTCTTCAGGCTTTATACAAACTTTGCTAAGCGGTCTATTAATATTAGAAATTTTAAGTTGAGGTAATTTTTCTTTAATTTTATTAAGTAATTGTTTTATCCACTCATATTGCGAACCTGTAGTATCTTCTTTTAAAGAATCAAGTAAAACTATCATATCATAACCTTCATTACCTTCTAAATCATAATCCCAATCCCCCCATTTTTTATTATTGTCTGTGCTTAACAATGGAAAATCTAATCGACCAATACGTGTTGTTCCCACATTCGCTACACTTAACCCAAAATCTGCTATTGTAGCTTCGACATTAGGGGAAGGCAAAATAATTTCTTTACCACTTGGCAATTTCCAATTTTGAGAAATTTTATTATACTTGAAATAAACATTACCAGGGTGCAAATCATGGTGTTTAAACTTAACAAGGTGTTGAGACCAGCACAAAGCAATCAAAACTTGCATAACTATCGACTTAAATTCATTTAAAGATAATTGATCAGACATTGTTTCTAATTCTGAACCTGCAAAATCCATTACAATATTATGATGATAAGGCGTAGTAAAATTTGCTTTAATTCTACAAAATATGGGAACAGGTAGATAAGGGCTTACTTTTTTTCTTAAAACTTTTGCAATCATACATTCTGTCACATAATTGGTGCGCAAACTTAATTTAATTGCATCATCTTTTTTCCAATCTAAATAAGCGTTTCGCATACTTAAAACACACTCATCTTTTTTTAAATTTTCAAAATCAATATCTAAATCCAAGGTTACGCAATTTAATTTTAATGGTGCTCTAGTTTTTTGAGGTGCTACAATCATACCAGCTTTTTTCCAATTATACACACCAATAATTTCATTTCTACTTTTATGAATTCGTTTTGTAACAAATTTTTTAGGTTTTTTATTTTTTTGTTTTAGCATAGAAGTCCAAATTGTAGCACTACTTCCTCTTGCCACAGGTCTAATTAATTCTAATGTACCTTCCATTGTATTAAACTTCATATTTTGTTTGTAACTTTTTTATTATTTCGTCCTTTCCTTTAACACACAATTTAAAAAACCAATAAATTTGTAGTAGTTGAAGTATACTTAATGTAATTTTTCCAAGCAATATTATAAAAGTATTGTTAAACGAATAGTAAAAATAATGGAGCATACGCAAAGGATAATAAATACGAAATGGTATCCACAAAATCATTAATAAACCAAACAATAATTTGTGTTTGAACATTATAGTTAAATGAAGAATTGGAGTTGTAATTTCCATCATTAACAATGTAAAAATTACTTTTTCACTTCTAGCATCAAAAATATTTAATCCAACAGATGTTAACAATAAACATGTGATATGATGCACTGCATTTTCAAATAATATCTCATCGTTTCGAAAAAATGTATCCATTATTATATATGTAAGAAAAGCTACACATCCACGAAATGTATCAAATAAACTTATTAAAACCACAAGAAAAGTACAAACAATGGATTGCCATTTATTAGAAGTAGGTGAAATATCAATAAAACACTGTTTTATAATTGGAACAATCAAATACGTGAACACAATGAGTACAGTCTCCATTTTTTACGTCTAAAGTTTTCTACCCTTGGCGCGTTTAAAATGGACACCAAAAAATATATTGAGTAAAAAACAAATATGGCTCAAATGGACAGAGATGAAGAGAAGGCTAAGAGAGCGAGCAAGGCAATGAGAAATGCACTGGGCTTCTATCCTACGAATCGTGATAGCTCCAGCGAGTGGAAAGTGTTCAAGACACTGAGCAAGCGTGTGTCTGACTTCCTTAAGGAGAAGAAGATTTTTGGGGGCAATGCCCGTGAGTTTCTACCTAAGATTGCATCATTTGTGGTTGACGAGAGCATTGAGTTGTGGTCCTATGTGAATTTGGACCCTTCCAGAAAGCGTGACCTTGAGAACCTGCTTCCTAGCCGTGATGCATGCGAGGCGTACGTGTACGCAACCGTGTATAGCTGCATGGGAGCTTACGACAAGTATTCTACTGAGCAGAGAGAGCAGAAGTCAAAGAGAGCGCGTACGGATTAATTAAAATTGTAAATTTTTTTGTACCAATTTTTTTTCACATGTTTTACTGTTTGCGGATCTTCCAAAGTAATTTGAAATAATTTACTCAAGTAGTAAAAACTTAAATTTGTCAAGCTGCTCTGCCTTATATACAGTAATTCCGCATTAGTTAAATGCACGTTCCTTTTTTTTAGCAATAAATCCGTTTCTATAGAAATGTTTAAAAATAATTGTTCCGCGTCTTGTAAAATATAAGATGTAGGAAGACAATTTTGTCTTAATTTTTTTATGCGCTGTAAATGCATACTATAATTTTTTAATGCCATTCGTGAATTTATCACATCATCAATCAAATCCTCCATTTTTAACAAAACTTTAAAATGGACACACCAAATAACACACTTCAAAATTTTAAAATGAAACGCAAAACAAGCTTTGACAATTCAACAAAATTAGAACTTGTTGGAAAGTTGGGTAGTGGTGTGTATGGCGATGTGTTTGAAACAAAGATTTATGGTGAGAAACAATACGCTTCTAAATTTTTGGTGCAAGAAAAGGGGTATGATTTCTATATGCCTGCAAACATTCGTGAAATTTTATTGGGTGGTACATGTTGCGCTTTAAGAAAGGGTGTGGCTACATTTACAAGCGGTAACGTGCACGCATCTCGCACATATGCAACAATTTCTGATTCTGGGTTCTGTAATTTATCTCAATTGGCTAAAACTCCCATTCCATTAGACGCTGCCCTCTACATTTGCAAAGGTATTTTGGAACAATTGCGCGACATTCATGCAAAGGGTATTATTCATAGAGATATAAAGCCTGACAACATAATGATTATGACAAATACATGGCCGATGGAATTAAAAATTATTGATTATGGACTTAGTACATGTCAAACTAAAAGTTCAGAAAAACCCGTGGTTTCATTGTGGTGGCGTGGACCTGAAGTAATTTATGAATTACCCCATGATCAAAAGACTGATATTTGGAGTGTTGGTGTTATTTTTAGTGCATTTGTTTGCTACAGATCTTTGACGTGGGGGTCTCAATGCGAAGAAGAATCGCTTAAAAATATATGGACAAAGCTTGGATTTCCTACAAAGGATACATATCCAGCATTATATGCATCTATGGGTGATTTAATGTTTAACATTTTTGCTAAAGAGTATTCAAATCCTATTGGTATGCAATTACTTTATCCTGATGCTTCGGAAATTTTATCAAGTTGTTTGGTTGCGAATCCTAATTTTAGATTAAGTGCTTCTGAATTATTGGACCTGCCTGAATTTAAATCAATAAATGAAGAGAAAGTAAAGAAATGGTTTGAACATCAAATTACGCAAGTGCAATCATTTAAAGGCGACGAAGAAATTGTGATTTATGAGGAAGGTACGCATTTTAATTTTTGCTATGAATTCGGATCATCTAATTCTGATGATTTATATGAACAAAAAATTCCAATGTCACATATTAAACAACATCATATGGAATTTCTTCAAATGTTTGAAGATAAGCTTTCGTGGGATTCTATTGTTTTTAAAGAATGTGCTATACTTTTAGACAAAGTTCTTGCTTTAAGTGAACCTTGTCCAATTATGGAACAATCGCAAGCGCTTGTAAGTGGAATAGCTTATATTGGTTGTGTCGTTTTTACTGACTATTTCCCAAGTTTGAAAAAATTAATGGAAATATCTGGTTGCTCTTCCATTATCATTATTAAACATGCGGTTCATCATTGTATGTGTGTGCTCAAATGCAGTTTAATTTCAAAAAAAATTAGGGTAGGAATTATGGAAAATTGGGAAGTGATTAATAAATAAAATGGAATTTTATGATTTAAGTAAAGGTCATACAAAAACATCCCATTTGGCAAAAATACCTTTAACAAGGAATGCGGTTGAAAACATTTTTAAATCAAATGGAATCAAGTTTTCGGAAGTTTCTAAATTAATGATTGGCTCCAAATTAAAAAATGAATCTTCTAAAGATTATGCAGCAAGGGCTAAAAAACACTGGGAAATTAAATGGCTGGAAATGTCAAAACTAGTATTTCCAAATTTTCATTTTCCACAATCTACTCCTGAAGTTTCGAGATGGCAAATAAGTTTTCAAGCCAAAAATAAATTGGGTGGTGGAAGTTTTATGGAACCCATGCAATCTAATTGCTATAATTTAGAAAATATGAAATATGTGGATAATATGGAGGATACAATTGCAAATTATTTTAGTGAACATAATTTAAAACTTGAAAAATTTTTTAAAGCATATGAATTATTAAATAGTGATGCCAAGCTTTTGGCAAATGTAGCATTTACCAATTGGGACACTTCTGATGAATTTAATTCAAATTGTATTTCATGCTTTAATTCTGAAATAGATAATGCTTTATATATAACGTCTTGGTCTGGATCGAATGAACGTTTAGATTACCTTTTGATAATTAATATTTTATTGGATGCAACAAATTATGATCATGTTATTATAGCATTGCCAATGTATAAGGGCGATGCAAATTTTGCAGTGTTGGCTGATTTAAGTCAAATATTTGGATTTGAAAGAGCATTTGAAATAAATGGCACTGAAACATTGCCTCCTTATTTTAGTATACCTGAAATAACTATGAATGTAAATTTTGATGAAAGGTCAAATTATGAAATAATACAAAAAGTTCCTATTTCAAAAGATGCAAAAGATTTAGTATGTGAATGCAATAAATTCTTTATGATTCGTAAATTTCCTTCAAGTGAAGAATTAAAATATTCTTTAAGCATATTAATGTGTTTATTAGAAAAACCAACAAATTGTTTAATTAATGGTTATTTAAATACTTCTGATTGCGATGAAGAGGAATTTCCTGCATTTTTAGATAATACAGATACAGATACCATAACAAGTTTAGGCCAATTAGAAGTTATGGCCCTTAAAATTAATCTTCACTCGTAGATTTTTTTATCATACTTTGATACATTTTTATTGTGTTTGCTTCTTGATCAAACACTACGCTTACTCCACCAACACAATAATATCCTAGTGATAAATAGGTATTTACAATTCGCTCTAAATTTAAAACAACTTCTTCATCTGTAAATTTATAGTGGCCATCATATTTTAAAGATTCCACAATCTTGTACATTTTTTAAAATTTTATATTATGGACACTTTATTTATTTGTATAACATTACAATCAAATGGGTATACATGATTTATTACCATTTTTAAGAAAAAGTGCACCACAAGCATTTAAATCGTTTGCACAATGGTTTAATGAACAGAATAAAGAAATTGTAAAAGTTGCAATTGATGTTCCTATATTTATGTATAAATTTTGTTATGGTGTAGGTACAGGTGTACCATTGTGTAACAGAATGCTTCAATTTGCAAAAGACTTGAAAGAAAAAAAAATTGAACCAATTTTTGTATTTGACGGAGATAAACAATTAGATGCTAAAGATAATGAAAGACATAAACGTCACGTAAATTCTGTACGTCAATTAGAATTAAAGATTTTGAAATTACAAAGTGCCTTATTTTTGAATTGTGATGGATGTGAAGAAGAGTATGAAGTGGATCGGACCGTTATTTTAACAGGAAGACCGATTAAAGAAGACTTTGCTGCTTTAAAAATAGCATTTGAAAATATGGGCATTGAATATAAAATAGCACAATATGAAGCTGAGGCCATGTGTTCTAAATTGTGTAAAGATGGATATGTAGATGCTATTTTAACGGAAGATTCTGATTCTTTAGCATATTTATGTAATGCCGTAATATTAAATTGGGAAAACGAAAAAGAAACTGTTGTGAGTGCAAAATTAGCTTATGAACAGCTAGAACTAAGTCCTGAACAATTTCAAGATTTATGTGTTTTGTTTGGAAATGATTTTAATGATCGTATTAAAAATATTGGACCTGTAAAATCTTATGCATTATTAAAAAAGCATAAGAATTTAGAAGATATATTTAAATTATATCCTACCCTAAACACCGAATGCATGATTCGTAGTAAAGAAATATTTTCAAAAAATTGTTATGAAAATTAAGCTAGTATTTTTTCTACTTCTTTCTCCCCATTCTTTAAATTTATACCATATAAATTCATGTAATCACCAATAGGAATAGATCCTTTCTTCATTTGCACGTAAGCATAATCTAACTTACAAAGATTTCCATTAATGTTTCCAATAATTGCAGGATTACCTTTGGAATCAAGCACAAGTTCAAAGGTTCTTGAAGTTAATTGTTCATTATTAATCTGAACTATGAGTCTATCACCTTCCAGTGAATTTACTTTGCATCCAAATAATGCATCTTCCGCAGAACTCAAATACGTCCTTAGCGTTGTATTATTATTTGCCATGTGCTTCTTTTGATCCTCTTCCTCCAAGCTTAACCACGTACAATCTATTAGCTTTGGTGAATTTTCATTGTATTCATATAACACAACATTGTCATTCCAGCTTTTCATCACCACAAACACAATTTTGGTTTTGTCTTCACAATACTTGCCAATGCCTTCAATTACGCGCGAAATGCGCGGCTTTTCCTCTTCAGGTGATTGCCAAAATGTATCTGACCACATTTTGTAAAAAGTTTATTTATTGGTGTGTCCATAATTTTTCAACGAGATAAACTTACGTATTAAATTAAAATGACCGTTGAATCTAGAAAGTCTGACGAAGAAGCTTTTTCATTATTTGATGATGAAGAACCTATTCGAGGAGGTGCTCTAAAAATTTATATGGAATTTTTAAATTGTGCTAAAACTAATTCAAAAATTTTAAATTATAATTTAAGCCCTGTAAATGTAGAAGATGAAAATGCACAAAAAAACTTGTCACAAATTTTCAAATCTTTAGAACCTCTAGGTAAAAATCTAGTTATGGCATATATGGAATCAAAAGTAAAGTATGCGGTAAAACGTAAAACTATTTTTCTCGAATTCTATTTAAATGTTGGCGAAAGTTGTAAACGAGCATTCGAAACACTTAAAAAATTAAAATTATTGAAAAGTACGTATGAAGAATCAGTGTTACATAAAAGCTTACGAGTGTATAAAAATTCTTCCAACCAAATTCTTGGTCACAAAAGTTCAGAATATTTTACGAAAGCTATACAGTGGATGCAATCTTGGAATGAAATTTCTAAACAAATTGGTGGAACAATATTAAATATAAATTTTATGGAAATGACAATTGAATACTTTCACAGTAAATTAATTGAGTGTCGAAATTCCATAGAAGTATATATTAATGAAAATAATGTCACAGATTACATTGTCCAGTCAAACACGGATCCCATTATGCAAAAATTAAAATTAAGAAGTCAAGCTTTAGCTTTACAACATGGCGCAGACGAAAAATTAAAGGATAATTCGCCCTCTGTATTATTGCAAAACTTGAAAATTTTAAGAGCTCAAGAAACCGAATTACAACAAAAAATTATAGCAGCAAACTTTGACGATATAAAAATTCAGCAATATCATAATAAAAAATTAGATCAAAGAATTTTAAATGTTCTGGAAAAAATGAAAAATGAAATATCAAGTTTAATTGATACGGGCCACGAGTTAATTGCACAAACCTCAGAATTACGGAAAACAATACAAAGTCAAATTGTATTAGAGCAAAAATCAATGATAGAATCTGTACAGAAATCAACCCAGCAGTGTTTCGATAAAGAAAAGATGAACATTATAAAGTACTATACTGAAACACAAAATAAAGAAGAGGCGAATGAAAGTGAAAATAACGAAATTAGCAAAACTTTAGAAGAAAGTATAAAATTTTCAATTCCATCAGAACGCTTAAAAATTCAAACATGTTTTAACATGATTGCAGAAATTTACAAGAGCAGAAAAGAGTTTGAAGATTATGAAATGCTAAAAAATGAAAAAGTAAAACTACAAAATATATTATTGACATAAATAAAAAATGTATGTCCCTGATAAAAATCTTGCAAAACGGGCTATAAAAGAAGCTAAAGCCGCAGAAAATAAATCTAAAAAAGGATACTATCTTGATTCGGCAAAATACATTAGGGAAGCAATAAATGATGAACGTAGTATACAAAATCAAAATGCGTACACAAATCAAGCTACTGCTCAAATGCAAAATATGGAAAACCGATATTTATATCCAACATATCAAAACAATTATTTAAATTTAGGATCAAAACAAAGCACGAAATTAGCACGAGATGCTCTTAAAAGTTTAAATTATTCATATCCTTATTTACAGGCACAAAACAATTTAGTTAGATTAATTCCTCCCAGAATTCAGCCTTTTGTTGCACCTGGTGGATTTCCTCCTAGCGGACCCCCTGGTGGACCCCCTGGTGGACCCCCTGGTGGACCCCCTGGTGTACCCCCTGGTGGATTTCTTCCTATTGTTTCCCCTCCTGAAATATCTCCGCCTAGAGTATCTCCGCCTGGTTCTCGTGGTTTAACTCCTCGTGTTCCCACTCCAGTTGGATCACCTACAGTTGGACCTATAATTGGCCAGTTACAAATTGAACCAGCACCTGTAGGTCCAGCTGTCAGTCCTCAAAGACGTTCAAGTCCACGTCAAAGTCCTCAACAAAGTCCTCAAATTCAAACACCTGAAATTTCTTTACCTCCTGTTCAATTTCGTAATAATGTTCAGCCTTCTATAGGAAGTTCAATATTTAGATTAGTTTTTGGTGGAACTGCGGAAGAAAAGTATGCTACGCAAAGAGAATCGTTTAGAACATTATTAATGAATATCATTAATGAAAAACGAGAAATTATACAATTAATGGAAATTGCGCGTGACCCCATGGTTCAAAATAGAAAAGAAGATCTTGAAATATTTGTGGACGATTCAAATGTTATATTTAATGAACAATTTCCTGAATTATTTGATGCATCAAAAAATTCTTATAGATTAGAACTAATAAATAATTTTAGACAAATTTTGCAGCACGAACAAGATTTAAGAAGAAGATTAACAGAAACTGTTCATATTCAAAGTGCTGCAGCACAGCCAGTGCAAGCTCAAACCCTAGTGAGTCCACAAGTAAGTCCTGCTATACAATCAAGTCCATCTCTCCAAGCAACTCAATTAAGACAACAAGAGCAAGCAAGACGCGCAGAAGAACAAAGACTAGAATCAGAAAGACTGCAATTAGAAAGAGCACAGCAGCAACAAGCGCAGCAACAACAATTACTGATGCAACAGCAGCAAGCGCAATTACTTGCTGCACAAGCGGCCCAGCTTGCTCAACCTCCTCCCCAACCAAATCTTGTTAACTTAAGAGCATTGCCTTTAAGACAAAGAGGTAGACTTCCTGCTCAAATTGATTTGAGATTACAATTAGAAGCTTTAAGTAATCAACAATTGGAAGAAATAGCTTTAGGAAATGGAACTTCAACAATAAATAATATTCCCGTTAAATATTTAGGGCTTTCGCAAAGAGATTTGAATAGATATAAAAATAAACAAGGAGTTTTAAATGCTGCTTCATTGATTCAAAGCATTGTAACAGCTACTAGAACTGCCAGTTTAATTTTACGAGGAGGTGAAATGTTAAATATCGAACAAAAAAGAAGAAGATGGTATTTTTACATAAATGGTGTGGAAGGATCAAGAAAAGCCTTGGATTTAAACCATGCTGCAATCATTGTTCAACAATTTAGATTTCAATATCCATTTACGCAAGTTCGGTTAGGTTCACCTGGAAAATTTAGTGTTGTGTTTGGAGAAGAAGTACCCATGCCAAAAGCTTTTTCCTACAGTTCAAATAACAATAAGGTAAATATTAATGGCTTTTATTAAAAATAAAATGAATGATTATGTTGTATATATAATTTTACTACTTCTTATAATATTTATTCCCATTGTACCTCAACAACAACTTTTAGGCGAATCTTTTGCTGTTTCTTCCATTTCAACATTGCACTACAAATAAAATGTCGGCAATTTTAAAAGGTTTACAAACAGTTTACAAGGGAAGTATTTCTCTTGTAGAAGCAACCCTTAATGTTTTCACGGGAACTTTTTCACTTGCATCTACTGGTTTAGGATACGGAGTAAAAGCGGTAGGTCTAATTAAAAAAATTACAGGAGGAAAAACTCAAACAACTTATTTAAGGGAATTTCATAGGCATCATAGACGAAAGCTCAGAAAATGAAGGCATTCCAGGAACACTTCCCATTGTAGATTGCATCATTGACATCATGTTTTCAATATTTCCACTTTCCATAATAGTTTTACCAAAAGCTTCTAAATCTTCAGGTTTCATATCATTCATCATCATTTGGCCCAATTGTAAAGGGTTCAATTTAGATAAATCCATTTCTCCATTTTGTAATTTATCAATCATTCCACTCGCTATACCCGAAATAGATTCAAGCATTCTAGAAGGACACTTGCTATACATATCCACCATACCTCCATATTGCACCATATTTTTCATATATTCCCACACCGTGTCTTTTAAAGATTGAGGAGCACCAGCAAATTTTGCAGATGCTTTTAGAGATTCAAGCATAGGGTGTTTTAGAACTTGTTCATCTTTATTTAAAACTTTTGTATATATGGGCTGAAATTCTTTGTGAAATGCTACAGCTACATATTCTCCATATTCAGTTTTCTTGGTCAAATTTTCATTTAAGATGTCTACATATTCTTTAATTTTTTCATCTTGTGGCCATACTTCATGAGAAGCAGTTGCGAATTCTAAACAAATATCAAAAAATAAAGTAGATGTTGATTCTTTAGGATTAGGCATTTTAGACTTTTCCCGAGACACCAATTGCGTAGACATCAATTGCGCAGGTATTAATTCAGTAGACACTAGTTGCGTAGACTGAGCTTCTGAAGAATTTTCCGAAGAATTTTGTAATGCCTTTGCGGATTTGCCATTTCTCCAGTTAGGTCTCATTTTATTTTTATTAAATTAAAGTGTTTTATAATTTTGGTAACGCAGTATAATATAAAAAATGGGTGCAATAGTAAACGGAACTGAATTTTTAGTAAAGGGAACAGCAGTTTTAATTTTTTCGTCGTTTTCAATTATTTATGGTGTATTAATGTTTATATATGGAATTTTAGCTCTTCCATTTGGACAATAATTTAGACAATAATAAAAATGAAATGCGACAAGAATAAAGTTTTTAATAAATTAACAAATCGTTGCATTTTAAAACATGGTGCTCTTGCAAAACGTCTAAATCTTTCTCCACGTAGGCGCAGAAAATTAAGGGGAGGCGTATTAAATAGAGAAGGAAATCAAGGACAACTATTAATTCCAGCTATACCGTGTAGAGTAGCTCAATTGAATGATAATTTTTATCTAGATCATCACGTAACTAAATTTTTTATACAAGACAATATAGAATTTTATAATACAGAAACAAATCCATTGCTTTTGCAAAAATTGCGTGCCTTGGACTTGAATCACGAGAGATACGTTTACGCTATTGAATTTGGATGTGATCCTATTCCGATAGCTGCTTTAAGTGATCAATCAAGACATGATTTAAGATTTGAAATTGCTCGTGGAATTATTAATACATCTCAATTGCCCTTTTTCAATATGCGTAGAATGGGACAAACATTTGAAGAGGTAAATAATTTGCGCCAACCCCAAAAAGATTTTTTAAGAATTTCTGTTCAATTATTACACGATAACGGAATTGCACATAATGATCTTCATTTAAAAAATATTATGGTGAATAGAGGAGAAAATGTTCAATTTGGTACTCCTAAATTAATTGATTTTGGATTAAGTAAATTACGAGAAGAATCTGATCCAATGCAATGGGAAGAATATAAAAGAATTGATTTAGAACAATTACGAGAATTATTTGCTGTTAAAGCTCCTAAAGCACCTAAACGTAGAGAAAGAGAAGAAAGTAGAAGATTTGAAGAAGATGATGACGAGGATGAAGGTGGTCCTCCCAAGGTATCTAGACGCGCACTATTTGAATTTGAATAGTGTCCATATTTTCTAATTGAAAAGTTTTGAAAAAATGGATGATGTTTTGACAAATAAAGTAATAAGTGTTTTACCGATTAAAACTCGTCCACAAAGTAGCAGAGCTCGAAAGCTTGCAGATGCAAAGCCCGAAGAACCTAAAGAAATTCAAAGCGATAGCGAAGGACCTTTTTGGTTTGAATTGTCTCATAGTGAAATTGAAAATGGAAAATTAGTACATAAAGGTATAATGAATAGAGAAAGGCAGCAATTAAAAGAATTGGTAAAATCTGAATTTTTTACAGAAGCTATCTTAAAAAATTTGGTAATTAAATTGAATACTGAAAATTCAGATGCTCCACGTTTAAGAGCTTATGATTGGGCAGTAACAAATTATTCAAAGGGCAATCCAATGGCAATGCTTGTTAAAAATAGCGATGGTTCAGCTGTAATTGTAGATCCTAATTTAAGTTATGAAGGTGAACTAAGAAAGCATCATAGACTACTGTTTGATCCATTTAGAAGAGGTACTCATATATTCTATGATGTGGATTCTGTTATTCATAGAACAACAGTAGGACAATTGACATTTATAAAATGGTGTATAGATAATGGTGTAGATAAATATGTAGAAAATAATTTACAAATGATACGATTACACATGTCTAAAGCTACGAAAAGATCAAGAGAACGCGATCAATTAAATGAAGGTTCTAAAAGACGCGAACTAACTAAAGCACCAACAAAATTAATTAGGGGTGTAATGATGTCTTCATTTGATATCATTACTGATGGAAAGTAATTTACAAATTAATCAAAATTTTCTCTTACTGCTACTAACCACTCATCCCATTTTTCAATTCTTGCGCGCTGTAAAATTAATATGACTTCATGCCTTGCTTCCTCATAACTTTTTGAATTTTTACAAGCTGCTGCTATTAAATTTTGTACTTGAAAATTACTTATGGAATCATCTGAATGTGGACTCATTTCAGGATCTAATGCAACAAACACATTCATTAATCTTGCCATGTTTCCATTTAAACATTGACCTTTGCTTTCATATACTTCTTCCAAAAAACGTTGAATCAATTCATCTTTAAATTCTGTACTTTTTTGTATCCTTTCCCAAACCCATGTTGCCAATTTAGGATATGTGGTGCCAAACATTTTAGTATCATCATTCCATAAATAGCAATGTTGTAAATGTTCTATTGCTCCAATATGTATTAAATTAAGAGGGTCTGTTTCACAATGTACCAAACTAGCCAAATCTTTATAAGCTTTCATATTATTTGCCCATTTTTCTAATCTTCGTATAGCAGCATGTACACCCATTTGTACTTCGGGTGTATGCACATTTTGGTCATCTTTTGCCAATTCTTGTAATCTGTCTTCTTGTACTTTTACTTCAGGAAAAATTGCATTATTGGTTGTAAATGCGCCCAGGGGCTCCCATTCATTTTCATATCCCCTTTCTTTCTGTAAATCTAATTCTTGATTACGCACATTTTCTTGATCAATGTGCTCCCAGCAAAAACACGGTAATGTAGTATTTTCAACTACTATATATGTAGGACACTGTTTAAAAAATTTATTTTCACCAAAACATCTTACACTTATCATCTAGAATGTGAATATAATACAGCACCACTAAATAAATTATTTAAATTTAATAAATGTGTTTGTTTTATTTTACCAAGCTCTTTAAATAAAATTTTATCATTATAAAACTCAAAATATTGGACTTGATGCCCCCAAACACTTATGCAATTTTTTTCAGATGCTAAACCTAATTCAATCTTTGCATTTTGTACAATAGTTTGTATCGTTTTCCAACACCTTCCATCTAAATTTTGATCTTCTTCCGTATGACTCCATAAACTTAATAAATTACCATGCTTTGAAAAATCTTGATCCTGAAATATTTCTTCCTCAGAACTTATTTCAAAAAATAAATCTTTTTCGTTTAATAAAGATTCTATATTTAAGCCAGTAAAATGTGACCAAGTAATTTTACCTCTGAGGGAATCTGTTCCACCCCACACAAGTTTAATTTCTTTTTTAGGTGTTAAATAAGCATCCATCCAATGGATTTCATCATCTTTTTGAATATCAAATTGTCCCATTAAAGATAAACTACGTCTTGTAGAACTAAATAACTTACATTCTCCTGTAAAAACATCCGTTGTAATTAAAAATTGTTCAAGAGTAGAATTTGTAGGTATAACAGTTATTAACCCACCTCCATTCACGGTAGTTAAAATGTTACCACTTTTTCCATATAAAATAGTTTTACCGCTTGTAAAATTATTTGAAGTTGTAATTACAAAACTTGGCGAAACAATCATTTTACGATGGGGTATATTAGGAGTGGGTTTTTCAGATAAATCTCGTATTTTACAAGGTTTACCTACCATTTGACTTAATAATTCAGTTGGTAATTCGTAAAACAATTCTTCTTCTAATTTATCATAACAACTTTGTAAAAAAGCAAGTGTTTCAAATTTAGTTGTAAATTGTAACATTTTATGACATAATTTTACAGCAGTTAAATCTATGTTATTATTATCATTAAAATATTGTTGTACTTGAATCATATCATCTAAACAAGCTTTTAGTTTAGGCTTTTTAGTTGAATTTAAAACTGCTTTTAATTCTGAATCAACAAATTCTTCATCTACTTTTACATCCATTGTTTTAAGCGCACTTGAAATAAAAAATTGAATACAATCATTATAATTGAAACTTAATAAATCTTCTTTTAAGGATGAATCTAAATTGATTTTTTCGCAAAAATTGTACCACGAGAGTTTGACTTTTGGAAATCGACTTAAAATATTTTGATTAAAATCAACTTCTTTTAAACATTCAATAGCAACACTTCTTAAATTTTTATTGCAATGATCCGTATCTTTATAAGCCCAAAATGCAATTTCTTGCCAATTTATAAATTTTGATTTCATTTTAACATTATCTTTTAATTATAATTTTAAAATAACCAACGTATAAAAATAAAAGATGTTCAATAGATTTTTTTCTAGGCGCCGTTTAAGAGGCGGAAGTGATACTTTGCCAGAAGGTTGGACTTTACGAGATTGGGAAAGTGAGTTGTACAGAAGAGCTGCAGTTGCAGACACACAACCGCCAATGTATCCCTTGTCTCCAGATGAAGAAATACCTCCAACACCAATGGTAATGATTCCTCCTATTGCACAACCTTTAATGTCACCACAAGAATTATTTGAAGAATTATATGCCGAAAGCCCCGAAGACGAACCCTTGGTAGGATTACAGTTTAGTGAAGATGAAAGTTCAGAATCGTCTTCCGAATCGTCTGGTGAATCAGAATCGTCTGAATCATCTACTGAATCTGAATCTGATGAAGAATTGTTTACAGAACCAGAAAGCGATTTTACTACAGAATCGTATTTTAGTAGAAATGATACGCCATATCCATAAAAAATTTATGATTAATAAATAAAAATGAAGCGCCTTTTTTTAATTTTGTGTATACTTATAATTTTGCTTCTTATTGTAAAGCCTTTTCATCGAAAATCAAATATTGTACAAAATAATGTAATTGTGTTAAAAAAAGTATACAATGATTCAAATTTATATGCACCCATACATAAATTTTTAGATTATAATTTATATGAAATTGCACCAAGAGTGTCAATAAATGATACAATTTCCATTAAATCTTATTTTGAGCAAAATGTTTCAACAATAAAATGCAGATTTGAAATTAATACCGATGGTGTAATGGTATATAAAATTAATAATGAGATTATTTGGAATTCTGAAAAACCTAGAAAAATTAATCATACACCAGGTTTATCCGCACTTTTAAAATATGCAGATGAAAACGAGTGGAAACCTGTTTTTACAACAAAAAGGTACAATTTTTCAATTGCTCCTTTATCCATAACAAAACATTGCGGAAAAATTATTTGGACATTTTTTTCTGGTTGGGACACATCAAATTTTTCTAAAAAAACGTTTGGTGATCTTTTATTAATTTCTGATTGTAGAAAATACCGATTAGCTTTGTTGGAAAATAGTGATTTGGTAGTTTTAAAAGTAAATACGGAAGACAAGAAAACATTCAAAATTGATTTGAATGTATCATTAATCGAAAATTATAAAAATGGACACACTTGAAAATTAAGTAAAAAAAATGGATTTGGTGGAATGTTTGATTAGAGCTGGACAAAACGGATATGCAAGTGAAATTTCTCCACTAGTTGGTTTAAGTAGAGAAGTTTGGTGCGAAGAACAATTATGGGATGCTATAAAAGATTACCGTCATCCTCCGAATTTAAGAACACGATTAATGTACAATGCACAAATTGGAAATTTGGAAAGAATAAAATTTTTAATACAGAGAGGCGCCAATGTAAATTTATGCGATAAGGAAGGAAGAAATGCACTTATGTGGGCAGTTATTGGAGGACACATTGAAACGTTTAATTTTTTATATCCCCTGACATCTTCTCATAAATCAGATAATAATGAGTGTCTTTTACATTTTGCATGTCAAAGTAATAATTTAGCAATGATACAGCACATTTACTATCTATTTGATGAAACCCAACTAAATCAAAGAACTATTGATAAAGCAGATATTCCTATAATGTATTGCACAAATTTACATTGCATTCAATTTATGTTGAGTATTGACCCAGACCAACTATACTTTCAATCATTGGCAGGAGGACTACTACATAAAAATATTGATAGTTATGAAACAGTTGAATTTTTAATTGAAAGGGGAATTATTATAGATACTTTTAATGCATTTATTGAATCTCCTTTGCGTGTTGCATCTGATATAGGTAACATTAGAGTTATGGAAAAACTTATTGATGCTGGTGCAAATATTGATTCTGTTGATTTTCTTAATTATACGAGTTTAATGAGTTGTATTGCTAACGAAAATTTAGAAGCAATACAATTATTACTTGAATGTGGATCAAATTATCATTACGACAATGATGGGAATTCTGTTATACACATTGCAGCATCTACAGGAAATTATGAAATTACGCGCATTTTAATTGAAAATGGAAAAAATATTGTGGATTATTTAAATGATGATGGAAAAACTGCTTTATATTTTTGTCTTGATTATTTAAACATTATGCATTTGTTAATTTCGAAAGGTATTGATATTAATGCAAGAGATTATACTGGCTCAACAGTACTAATTGAAGCATGCAAATATAAAAATTTTAATGCTGCAAGATTACTTTTATCAAATCCTTATTTAAAGTTAGACATTCAAGAACAATTGAATGGTGGATTTTCTGCATTGCATTATGCAATATATGACCATAATCTTGTTAAATTATTTATGGGCGATAAAACTTTACTGGAATTGCAAACGTATAGTCATTACACTCCATTTTTATTATGCTGCAAAATTGGTATGTTAGATTCTGCTAGAATATTAATAATGAATGGAACAAATTTACTAACAAAGTCTATTGGAGGTCATTCATGTATTGAAATTGCATCCAAATATGGACATCATAAAATTGTTGAATTATTATTAAGATATGAAGAATTAAAAGATGAATTTATTGGAGGAATGCTTATGGCAGCATATAGTGGGCAAGAAAAATGTTTATTGGAATATTTAAAATTTGGATTAGATGTGAATTCTAAAGTAACGGAAGATACTTGTTTATATGTGGCGTGCTGGAAAGGGCATATTAAAATAGTAGAAATGTTATTGAAACGTGGAGCAAAACAATTACCTTCTAATGATGGATCAACTTGTATGGATATTGCAAAAGAAGGAGAAAGATGGGAAATATGTGATTTGCTTTTAAAATATTAAAATCCAGTAAATGAACCTGCTTGGCCTGGAGGTGTACGACTAGGTGAAAAATTTAAAATTCCACCTAAAACAGACCCTAAATTGCTTATTGCGCCAGAAACTGCACCAACTATACCCCCACCACTAGGTATTTGAACAGGCGTTACAGCCCGTATTAATGTTGCAGGAGTTTCAGCTACGGCATTTACGATTCTTTCGGGCGATGTAGCAGCAGACGGGTTTACTATACCTGTACGAGGCAAAGTTAAATTTTGATCTCTTGACGCAAATCTACGAACGGATGCAGGACTTCTAAGCGCTACTGTTTGTACACTTGACATAGGAGTTGAATTAATTGATATCACTTCTGGTACTGGCGTTAAAACTCTAGGGGTTGGAGAATATTTTCTTAATAAAGCTGCTCTACGAGGAGGATTATCATTATTAGGTAATAGCGTAGCAAGACTTTGGATTGATGTATTAGCAATATTTTGTATAACGCGAGGAGCAAATAGACCCGTTGCGAATTCTGGAGATTGGGGTATTCTTATGTTAGGAACGCGTCTATTTCTAGTTATAGGTGTATCCATAGGCATAGGACCAGGTGCAGGACCGCCCATGGGGCCACCCATAGGACCACCCATACCATTACCAAATGGTCCACGCCATGCTGGCATAGGAGGAGCACCTACAAAAGGTTGTTGTTGTAACACAGGATTTATTAAGTAACGACCGTTTTGATAAATATATCTATTATTAGGGGCCATCATCGTTAATGATCTTGAAGTTACTTGGGATGTACGCGATCTGCGCTTAGATGTTCTACGTCTAGGTGATTTACGTCTAGGGGATTTACGTTTAGCCGATTTTTTAATACATCTTCCACTTTTAGGACTTCTTATTTTTCCACTTTTACACACCATTTTTATTTTATGTAGTCTAACAAAATTTATTTGGACACTTTTTTTAAAGTAAAGTAAAAAAAATGAAAAGAAATAGAGATGCATTAGAAAATTTATTGCATAATTCAATGGGTTATCCATTAAGTAAAGATAATAAATCATCATTGCGCTTAAAAGATTTTGATACTATTATTTCTAAAAATACTGTTTTAGGAGGAGTATATTGGATTCAAAAATTACCTAATGAAAATTATGATTGGTTGGATATGCTTGAATTAAAACCACATAAAAATAATTTAGCTCCTTGTGCACCAAAACCATTTAGTGTATGCTATGCACATCCCACTAAAAAAGATTGGATTGGTTTACCAAGATTTTTAGGATTATCAATGTATGGTTTACCAGAAAAAGATATTAGGACTCTTGGACTTGAAATGTCTTTAATTATACAATTACGTAATGATGCCAAATTACATGAATATCAAGAAACAGCAAAATCAAATACTTTAACAACTTTAGAAAAATGGGGTGGTGCAACAATTATAGCAGATTGTGGTGCTGGAAAAACGTTAATGGCTCTTAGTATTGCTCTAGCATTAAAGCGAAAAACGCTTATCTTATGTAATAGATCTTTTTTAATGCAACAATGGAAATATGATATTTGTGGTAAAGAATGGACATGGTCAAATGATAATTCCATATCAAAAAATCAAAATAAAGAATGGAGAATAAAATGTGCAAAATGTAAATTTACACAACATTTATCTGAAGACAAATTTGAAAAAAATTGTACAAAGTGTAATTTTGAATTTTGTGTGGAAGATAAAAGTTGGACTATTGAACCTAAACAAGGATGGATTAATCATTCAAGAGTAGGATGGTTACAATCAAGTGATATTAAAAAACATGACTACATAGATAAAGATTTTGTTATTTCAAGTATTGAATCAATAAGTCAATGCAATTATTCTAAAGACATTTTATTACAATTTGGTACTGTTATTATAGATGAAATGCATCATTTGGGGTCTCTTACACTTAGTCAAGTTTTGCCTTTATTACCATCTCGTTATATTATAGGTATTTCGGCTACACCAGAACGTAATGATGGATTAGAGCATGCCTTATATTGGTTAGCTGGACCTACAAGTTTTGTATGGAAACGATTACCTAGCATTACTGGAAAATCAAATACTGTCATTGTTAAAAAAATATTATTTGAAGATGGTGATCAAAAAGAAATTATTTACAAGTCTGGACAAATGGGATTTGCACAAATGATTACTTTACTATCACAAGATGAAAAACGAAATTTATTAATTATAGATTTAATTAAGAAAAGTATTGAAGAAGGACGTAAAAAAGTTTTGATTGTAACATCTATTGTAGATCATGCAAAATACTTATGTGAGTCCCTAAAAGAGTTTAAAACATGTTTAGTATATGGTGGATGCAAACCCAATCAGTTAACTATTGCGAAATCAAATTTAGTAAATGTGGTTGTGGCAACATATCAATTTTTGGAAGAAGGATATGATGATAACACTTTAGATACTTTAATTATGGCTTTACCAAGATCTAAAATTCAACAAGTAGTGGGTAGATGTGAGCGCACCCACGAAAATAAATTAGTTCCTATTGTATATGATATTGTGGATACATTTAGCGTATTTGAAGCTATGGGATGGAAACGAATAAAATTTTACAAGTCAAGAGGATTTAAAATAAATTAAGTTTCTTAAACTTCTCTATTGACAGTAATTCTTAGTGCAGGACTAGAGGGTGACATTGGAGTCTCTAAAGTTTGCGTAGGTATAGTTGTACCTTTAGGAACAAACATTTCCACTCTATGAATACCATTTGTAATGTCAGGATGACTTACATCTCCAGAATGCGGTATAATTTCTTTCTTGTAAATTTCAACTATAGATTCAGGAACTCGAGGAATAGTTTCCATTAATCTTTTTAAATCATCTTTTATATATCTTAATAATTGCTTGGGGGGCATACGTTGATCTCTTGGCAAAGCCATTTCAATATGAATTGTGCGATGGATTTGTGCATATTGTACACTTCCAATTTTATGCCCTTCAGACCTTTTCCCAAAAGCATAATGAGAATTTAATAAACCCAAGATACTTACTAAAATGCTAACTCCACCAAGCACAACGGAAGCCATACCTGCTTGTCCTGGGAACAAAGATTCACTGCCCACAGATGCTGCACCAATTACGGTACTTAATATAATAATAGGTATTTGTAGTCGATTATTTAATACGCCATAATGTAATTCACTTTTTCCATGTAACCATGCCAAACCAGAACACTTTTCTGCTTCTGCACACAACAACTGTTCAAGCGCATCATTCCAACCAATTTCAACTACAACTTCTTCTTCCGTTGCAGCAGTTTCTTTTGTGGTTGGAGCAGACATTTTATTTTAACATAATATTTTTTTTTTTAATTACCAAATTTAAAACCGCACATTTGTAGTAAAATAAAAAAAGTACAAAATGTACGGTCAACAAATGTATGGCTCACCTTTACCCAAAACTGTAACAGGACCTCAATGGACTTCCAGAAATAAACTTTCGCAGTTCAGTCGTCTCGGAAAAGAGTCTAGAGACACATTAAATTCTTATGTAGGTACCCAGCCCCTTAATGCCACTCTTTCTGCTGCGGTAGAAGCTAGAAAGGCCAGAAAATGGGCTTCTAGAGGTGTAAAGGGATTTCCTAAAGCTGCTGAATATGAATCTGCCGCTGCGTACCAGGAAAATCTCGCTGCTCAGAATACCGTAAACGATCCTTATCAGAGAGGTTTATTACAAACCAATGCAGCGAATATGCAAAGAACCGCTCGCGATTTGTCCATGCCTTATGGCACTGACCCCATGAGCGTAATGGGTTCTCGCAGAGCTGCGCGCGAAGCTACTTCCACAAGAATCGCTGCTGCTGATTTAGCGCGTGGAACTGGTGCACGCATTACTGGAACAAAAGCTTATTTTAGTGGAAGACCCATTGCTCCGTTTATGGGTGGATTTTTAAATCGTATTTTTTCTAATTAAATGCAATTAAATTTACAACAAATTAACACTGTTTTTATTAGCCCTTGCGTATCCAAATATAAATATAAATGCTTTGAAATGCAAAATTATTTAAATACACATAATTTTAAATGGAAATTATACAAAAGTGAATTACGTTATCCATATGGATTAAGTTCCGCATTTAAACAAATTTTATTACAAAATTTAAATGATGACCCATTATTAATTTTAGAAGATGATGCAAGACTTCAAATTCAAAACTTAATTATTCATGTTCCAAAAAATGCAGATGCTATTTATTTAGGTATTTCTGCAGTGGGTTATGGATATTTTCCATTCAATTCTGCAACAGTACAACCGATAAAAAATGATTTATTTAAAGTGCATAGTATGTATAGTGCACATGCAATTCTTTATTTAAGTAAGCGTTATAAAAAAGCTGTTGCAGATGTTATTGAGGAAAAAATATGCGATGTTGAAATGGCACGCATACAACATAAATTTAATGTTTATGCATATAATAAGCCTTTATTTATTCAAAAAGGTACAGATATAAATGCAACGCTAACAAAAACTACACTTTATAAAATTTATATGGAAAGAAAATTGACCGTTCTTATATGTATAATTTTATGCTATCTAATAATTTTAAAAGTATGGAAGTTTATTATATAAATTTACAAAAAAGTATTTTTCGAAATAAAAGATTTTTAAAAGAAGGTGCTACATATTTTAAAAATTTACAAAGATATGAAGCAGTAGACGGATCAAAAATTAATTTATTAGACTGTTTAGCTAATTATACATTAAGTTTACGTGGATATTATTCCATAAAAAATCAAGAACGTATTCACAAAGATGATATTGGTACTTTGGGTGCTCTTGGTTGTTATCTAAGTCATGTAGGTGTATGGAAAAAATTTTTAAAAAGTGATTGTGAACATTGTCTTATTTTTGAAGATGATGCAGATGTAAAATTGGAAGATGCATTAAAAATTGATGCATACATGAAAAATCCTTCAAAGTATGATGTAATATTATTTCACAGAAATCAAGCTATACAAAATAATGTTACAAGTTTTTTTGGTACTTATGCATATTCAATAAGCAGAAGTGGCGCAAAAAAACTTTTAAAAGGTGTGTTTCCTGCAACCCAACAAATTGATGCATACATGTCAAATAATATTTTACAAAAAGGATTGATTATTAAAAATGCGACAGAAATTCAAGTTGGACATCATTTATCATTCGGGTTTTCGGATGTGGGTCATTGGCAAATATACAAGAATTATATCATTTTTGGTATAATTTTTTTTATAATTTTTGCATTGATTTTAAAAAAACAATTAATATAGTTTTGCATCACCAGTCTCAATAGGGCGCGCCACAATATCCACGCTCTCCCATCCCACCTCCTTTTTCATGTCCTCGTAGGACATTTGCTGCTCAAATTTCTCAATGCTTTCCGAAGGCGCCTTCTCTTCGCACTTTGCCTTGTAAAACTCCAAGGCCTTCTTCATCTGCTCAAACTCGCTTGACATAATGTCCATCTTGAGCACAAGGTCCTTGTTGTGCTTCTTCAAATCCCAGTTGTCTTGCGCGAGTTTGCGGCACAGAGGCCCAAGGTCTTCCTGATCGCTTTCTTCAGAAGACATGTCGTCCTCGCTGCTGTGACAGCTTTTGTTGTCCACAAACTTCTTGAACTCGGAAGGAGAAGGCATTCGGGACTTCACCGCGAATACTGTTAAAGGGGAAAGGTGAGTGATAGACTTTTGAATGCGCAATTTTATTTAAACGTACATTTTTTTTTTCTTTACCCCAAAAATAAAAAACATTTATTTTGCTACCTACATATCCATACCAACTAAATTGCTAACTAGGTCTTCATATTCCATATCATCGTCCTTATAAGCATTATTAGAATTATTTTGTTGGACGCCACTGAATTTATGAACTACACGAATTCCACAACTTGCAAGCTCAGGAAGTAATAATCTGGAATAACAATATGTTGTGGGCAAACTTACCATTGTTCCCACTTTGCCACATAATCTGCATTCATCATCAATTTCAGCGGCACATAAGTTTTTAAGTGTTTCTTCTTTTGAATCACCCACATGTCCACACCCAGAACAAACCAAGGCAGTATGTGCATCAGATGCAACACGCGATCTATCATCTAATGAAAATGCTGCTCCATGTGCTAAAAATGCGTCCTTTTCCATTTCACCCATACGCTGTCCACCATGATTTGCTCTGCCGTCTAAAGGTTGACGTGTCAAAACTGCTCGTTGACCTCTTTGTCTCACTGTAATTTTATCTAGGACCATATGCTTTAAAACTTGGTAAAAACATGAACCAATAAACCATGGTCTATTCATAGGTACACCAGTTGTGCCATCCACCATAATTTCTTCTGTTCCATATCCACACTTTAATAATTCTTGCATTGCCCATCTTGCATTTACATTACGAAATGGTGTAGCGTCCACAAAATTTCCTTTTGCAAGACCAAGACTTGACAATAGCATTTCCAATAATTTACCTATAGTCATTCGTCCATTGATAGAATGTAAATTTATGATTGCGTCAGGTCTCATACCAGCATTATTTCCACTCATAACAAATGGCATGTCTTCTTCATTTTGTAAAACACCAATAGTACCTTTTTGTCCATGTCTTGATGAAATTTTATCTCCTTCTTGAGGTATGCGCACACTTCGTAATTTGACTCTTACAGTTCTCCACCCCTCTTTTGTCGTAGACAGCATAACTTTATCAACTCTATATAATTCAGAAGGCTCGCATGTCATTACAGTTGATCTATCTCTTCGTATATTTCTAATAGATCCTTCAGGCGTACCATCTTGTACAATTTCAGTTCCACGCATAACTCTTCCTATAATTACGTCGCCATTTTTTATGGGAGTACCTTCTTCTAAAAATCCATCCACACCAATTTTGTCATAATTTACGCCTCCACGAATACCTTCACATTTAGGTGTATCGGAATTTTCTTGCCACAAAGGATGTTCAAATGATTCAATTTCTCCTCCTCCTCGTTTTCTGCAAGTAGACTTAAATACTCTATATACTGTGACTCTCCCACTTCCTCGATCCACACTTCCTTTATTACGAATAATTGAATCTTCTTGACTTCCACCTCCATATGGAGCAATAGCAATAATTAAATTTTCTCCAAGCGGCCAATCATTCATGCCCACTGCTCTTGCAATTGCAGTATCTGCCACAGGTTTTTGAGGATACCATAATTCATATGCATAACCTAAATCCATTCGATCTTTTAAATTCGAGGCTGGAGTAGAAATAGCTTGCTTTACCATACCAGCTTGATAGGCAACTCTGGGAGCTTGGTCATGGTCTGGCCATGGCACACTAGATGCAGAAGTACCCAAAAAACCAGATGGATGTACGGCCATGTGTGTATATTTTACTTCTTGATTCAAATCTATTGCGCGCTGTACTTCTTCTGGAGTAAATGCCACTCTATATTCCAATAATTCATATGCATCAATATATTCAATAATTTGAAATCTGCACATTGCATTCCATAATTCTTCGGGACCATTTAATGCAGCACTAATTGCATCATTCATTTTATGAAAATTTGCCAAATTAATAAGAGGAAATACAATGACGCCCATATCACTTGAAATATTAATTCCATTGTCACCTCTTACAATACTGCAATCATATGGTAAAATACGAGATCTACGAGCCATTCGAGCATATTTTAAAAACTCTTCCAAATTTTCTGTTACGGCCACAGGATCCGAATTAACAAAGATAAGCTTTGTAGATTTATTCAAGTCTGCCATTGTTTGAAAAGGTCTTACTATGTCCAATTTCGATTTATATCCTTGTTGTAAAGCAAAATCTTTAAGATTATATACAGCCGTTTCCACAAATTTAAGTGGTGTTCCAACTCTTACCCTCGCAAATGTAGCTAAATTCTGTAATAATCCACAGCCATGTCCTTCAGGTGTTTCAGTAGGACAGAATACAAAGAGTTGCGTAGGATCTACGCCTCGTAATTGTTTGTATTTACCATCGCGAGGTAAGGCTGTAGATACTCTCTGAATATGTGTTTGGATTCCCAATGGATTCACTTGTTGCGCGATTTGAATAACGCTTGTTCCAGCATTTGAGGCGTCTTTCTGAACAGTAACTTCACCTTCGCTAAAAGCTTTTAAAATATCACGCGTCAAAGATTCACTTAACAATGCCGAAACATCTAGGTGCTTAGACTTTTTACATCTATCGTAAATACGATTCCGAAGCATTTTCATCATTGCTGAAAATTGCTGTCGGAACATAATACTAAGAATTCCAGCACTCATTTGCACACTTTTATGACCCTCAAAATCACGATCATCTGTTTCTGTTTTTCCATTATATACATCAATCATCCGTCTTACAATCAAAGACAAGTAAGCAACCTTTTTAATGCGCGTAATGTAAGAATCATCAAATCCAATATGTGGCAATAATTCACCATTGACTTGCAATGTAACTTGTCTGCGTAATTTTTCTTTTGTTGGATCAATACCCACATTTAAATTTGCGCCAGCATAATCTAAAATATCTTCAACGGGACTAGTCATAAATGGATGTAAAAAATTCGCAGAAAACATACGCTTTGATGATCCATCTTGATCATAATTCCCAGTTTCCCATAAACAATGAAATATTTCTTCGCGTGTATTAAATCCAAGTAAACGGAATACTGCTACTATAGGCAAATTAGGTTTTAGGAATGGAATATCAACAGTTATGAGAGGAGGAGATCCACCCAAATACATGTATAGGGTAGAAGTTGATCTGAATTTTTCGTCGTCTCTTCTGCTTCTTATATCCACAGACACATTTTCATGCTTTGCACCTTTAATTAAATGCATATTATTACGCTGCACCTTTTGAGGTTGAATAACTTTTGCATTGCCTCTAATAATAAAGTATGCGCCTAAATCCATCCAGCATTCACGCGATTTATCCATATTTGTATAACAGTATTTTGATCCAATCATTACAGGCATTTCAAATAAATTCATTTCTCTATACACTTTTATTGGCCCAATTTGATTGTTTTCCAAATCTGTAATTTTATGTTCAATGTCAACCATAACTTGACAGCAGTAAGATAAACCTCTATCCCTCGCTTCATTTGGATACAAGGGAACAAATTCTCCACTTCTCACACCCCTCAAATTTGGTTCTGATTCATCCACAACAGGTCTTTGTACCGTAACATTTTTTAGTGTCACAATATTTTTTTCTTTCGTATCACTTGAAGGAACTTCAATTTTGCTATATTCAGTAACAATAAATGGCATCATATGATCCATAAAATGCTCATAGTGTAAAATTGCATCTGTGGCATAAGAATGTGTGCGCTTATAAGATGATAAAACTTCATCTTGTAATTTATGAGAATACATTTTTGAAAAAGTTTGTGTAAAATGAATTTGGACACACTAAAATATTATTAAAAAAATGAAGTGTGTTAGTATTGACATAGGATGGAGAAATTTATCGTATTGTGTTTTAAATGTTACAGAATCAGATTATAATATTGAACAATGGGAAATATTTGATTTAATGCCAATTGAAAATGAAATTAATATTAATACAACATGCTTAGAAGATTTAATTAAATTATGTTCTCCTAAAATTACAGACTTTATTGAATTATTTTTAGATCAAAATATTACAATAGCTTATTTAGAATTGCAGCCATTAGGACCAATGGCACGCAATATAAAAACAAAGACTTTGTCACACATTTTACAAACCTTGTTTATTGCTAAAAATATTAATGTGGAATTTATTAGTCCCAATAAAAAATTAAAAGGTATGGAGCGCGGAAATAGTTATGTGGCGAATAAAAAGTTTGCAATACAAAAAGTACAAGAATTATTATGTGAAAATATTTGGCTGGAAAAATTTAACGAGCATAGAAAAAAGGATGATTTAGCAGATGCTTTTTTACAAGGACTATACAGTGCAAAAGAAACATTTATCATTAAAAAAGTGAAAAAGCCTAGACAAAAAAAAGCTAAACGAAATGCTCATGAAATTACATTAAATAATGTGGCTGACGAAATTTTAATTTAAACTTCCGTGCCAATACGCATAGGCATGCCCATACCCATGCCCATAGGAGCACCCATACCCATGGGTCGGGCAAAAGGGTTAGGGCGCATGCCAGACATCATTTCTCTGTTGGCACGATTGTGAGAGCTAATCATGTATCTGGTTCCAGAGCGCCCACGACGAGGGCTACGACGACGAGGTGATGAATGGCGCACGCATCTACGTCCAACTCTGTGCGTGCCGTTTCTGCAACGCTTTCTACCGCCCTCAATTTCCGTAACTTTTCCACCTTTTAACTGACTTTCGACCATCTTTTTTTTATAGCAGTTGTACTATAGTTATAAAATAAGCAAAAATTTTTTAGGGGCAAACTCTTCCAGGAGGGCAAGGAAGAGGCATGACCATAGGTGACATGCGAGGTGACATGCGCTGACGTCTTAGCGCAGCTCTGTGACTACTAATCATG
>Ga0208381_1000073_pt1 | contig 39842 bp, 31 predicted proteins | sample CryBogCBE13Jul09_FD_184572 | JGI IMG/M metagenome (GOLD analysis project Ga0208381, IMG submission 184572) | Freshwater microbial communities from Crystal Bog, Wisconsin, USA - CBE13Jul09 (SPAdes) (version 2) | ecosystem: Environmental > Aquatic > Freshwater > Lake | place: Crystal Bog...
CTATAAATAAATCTAAATCTCCATCATGATCGTAATCAACCGCCTTAATACATAATTTACTTACTAAATTTTGAGGTAAACTATTTAATTGTAATGAAAAATTACCCTTGCCATCATTCAAGTACAATTGATCATTATATGCATTTGAACCAGATGGACTATCATAACCACTTCCTGTAATAACTAAGTCCAAATCTTTGTCTCCATCAACATCTATTAACAATAATCCTCCGTCTTTATTTGGCTTTATAGCATATCCAGCTGTTGTAAATAAAGGCTTTTGTATAAACTTATTATTGTTTTGTTGTAAAAGTAATTGAGCGCTTTTATCAGTTCCTGCAATAATAATATCGTCCAATCCATTACCATCGATATCACCAACAGCCAATGCTGGACTATATTCAGATAATTTATGTGGTAATAATTTTTGAATATTAAAATCAACAAAATCAGTTTGTGTATGAACGAAATTTATTCCTGCATTGGAAGTGATTTCCTTAAACAAAGTATTAGAAGCGAATATTGGTTTTTCAATTTCATTTATTGTTGATGCATCTTTACTATTCACTACCAAAGCTTGATTCGCTTTTACATTTGTTTGTACCTGCTTTTTTTGATTGGGCCAAACAACCACCACTGAATCAATTTGGGTAATTGCTCCTAATCCAAAATGTACTTTATTTTGAATGGTTGACAAATAACCACGGTAAGGACTTTGCTCTCCCACCTGCATTTTACCATGATCAAAATAAATAGTAGCCTCCGCGCCGATTCCATTTAAATTTTGAGCATCTCCCTTAAAAACAATATCCAAATAATTACTAGCCTCTGGCTTTATTTGACGCTGTTTGTTTTGGTAAATACTTGCCTCATCATTGATATTATTTATGATAACATCTAAATCACCATCATTGTCCAAATCGGCATAGACTGCCCCATTTGAAAAACTTGGTACTTCAAAACCCCATTCCAAACTAGCATCCGTAAAATTTAATGCACCGTTATTTTTAAATACATAGTTATGAATTTTAACCTCCGGAATTTGAGTAAGTAATTGTGCTTTTGATGCAAAACTAAATGCCTTGTTTCGATACATTATAAAATCATGATCGGTAATATCTTTAGGGAAGCCATTGGTAATAAATAAATCTCTATTACCATCATTGTCTAAATCGGCTAGCAATGGCGTCCAACTCCAATCGGTTTCAGCCACATTACTAAAAAATGAAAGTTCGCTAAAAATAGGCGCTCCAATGGAATCATTTTGATTCACTCTTGGCCCTTGATTAATTTGCAATGTGTTTCTTACGTATTGATAATTGTATCCGTATAAATCATTATTCTGAAATGTCTGATAAGTGTTGGGGTTTAGAAACATCTTTTTACGATAATTGTCTCTAGGATTCATATCAAGTGTTATAAAATCCATCAAACCATCATTATTTATATCAGCTACATCTGTACCCATTGCATTTACAGAACTATGCTTAAAATAATCTCCTAAATGATCTGTAAAAGTGCCATCATGATTATTGATATATAAATAGTCATTGGGTAGATAATCGTTGGTCACATAAATATCTTTCCAGCCATCTTTGTTAATGTCGGTAACCACTACACTGTGTCCGTATCCCTCTTTTAATAATCCAGCTTTATCTGTTACATCTTTAAATACAGGATGTTTTAAAATAGGATCCCAATTATTCTGGAATAATTTACTGCTACTGTATAATTCTGGTAATTGGTTTTTAGGATGATACACATTGGGAACTCGTGGATCTTTAATTTCATTCACCACTAAAAACATATCCAAATCCCCATCATTGTCATAATCAAAAAAGTTAGCCATGGTCGAAAATGTAGTGTCCGCCAATCCATATTCAGCAGCCATATCCTTAAAGTGCGGAATTCCTTTTGCATCATTTCCTTGATTGATATAAAGGATATTTTTACGCTTATTGGTATCTGCTGAAAGCGTAACACTAATATACATATCAGGCTTACCATCATTATTAATGTCTATCACAGAAACCCCTCTAGACCATTTACCTTCCCCAGTTGTAGCAGAAGCCTCTGTAATATCCTCAAATTTTAAATCGCCTTTATTTAAATATAATTTATTAGAAACCTTATTACCCGTGAAATAAATATCCGGCAATCCATCTTCATTAAAATCTCCAATGCCTACTCCACCACCGTTATAAATATTTGAAACATCCAATACATTTAATGAATCTGTCTCTTTTATTTCATTGTTAAAATGAATTCCTGTAGTAGATGAATTTAATTTTTCAAATAATGGTTTCTTATAATTACAAGATGCAAAAAGTAAAATAAAAACAGGAAATATAGGCGCAAAACGAAACATAATCAATGGATATTAAACAATCAAATAGGTATTTAAAGATAATAAAAATGAGTTGATTATGGGCACAAAAAAAGGGCCCGAATAATCGGGCCCTCTGTATATTTCTAATTGAATATTAGTTCAAATTAGTAACCTTTATTTTGGGTTAAAACTGATTTTCCACCTTGTTGAGATTTATCAATTTCAGTTTGAGGAATTGGAAGATATTCTGACCTACCAGTTGTGAAAGTTACACCTCCCATTGACAAATAACCTTGAGCTGCTTCTGCATTAGCGTAAGCATCAAGCTCAGCTTTCGCTGTACCCCAACGTACTAAGTCAGAGAAACGATGACCTTCCATAGCTAATTCTAGTTCTCTTTCAAAATAAATTGCAGTTAATGCATTTGTAGCTGTAAAAGTACTTGCAGTATATAAACCAATGCTATATTTTGTTGGAGAAACTAAACCAGCATTGTTTGCAGGACCTACAAATCCAGCTGGATTAGCAGCACGAGAACGAACCTGGTTTACATAAGTCATTGCTTGTGCAACTGTACCACCACCTTGAATTTCAGCTTCAGCTGCCATTAACAAAACATCAGCAAAACGAATTAAATGGTAATTGTTCGCTGTAAATCCATTCGTCCAAGATGATCCATCTGTATATGTGCCTTCTTCCGATTTACGAAATAAATGCTTTAATGGCTCATAAGGACCTGCAGCAGCTTGGTTTCGAACCCAAGATGAACCAGGCATAATACCCCAATCCAAGAATGGAACACCACGACGACCAACAGTCCAGTCAACACGTGGATCCATTGGAGTGGTTGAATCTGGAGTAAATGCATCAGTTGCTGATTTACCCATATCAGACTTTAAATAAACATAACTATTATCTAAAAATGGCAACCCATTTGAATTTACTTCAAATCTATTTGCTAATGTAAAAGAAGGCTGGTCAAATCCGCAACAAGAAGTTTCACCACCATAAGGAAAGTTTAAGCCATCACCATTGTTCGCATTTGCTGCACCAGTACCATCATTTGCTGTCATTTGAACAGAGAAAACATCCTCAGGACTATTCTTTTTTGCAGGATCAAAAACGTCACCAAATTTAGGAACTAAAGAATATTTTACACCTAACGAAGTTGTACCGTTTGCGATTATAGTTGTATATAATGCTCTAGCTTCTGCAAATTTCTTTTCGAACATATAAACCTTAGCTAAGTATGCAGCAGCTGCCCATTTGTTAGCTCTTCCAACATTTGGTTGAGTAGCTGGCAAATTATTATATGCAAAAAGGAAATCAGCCTCCACTTTTGACATAGCAGAACCATCATTAGCCACTAAAAAGTTATTTGCAGTGTATGTAATTGTTTCATCAATAAATGGAACATTTCCAAATACTTTAAGTAAATCAAAATGATAATGTCCTCTCAAAAATCTTGCCTCTGCAGAAACTTGTGCAACATCAGCTGGAGTCATATCTTTCGCTAACTTCATGACTCTTAACGTTTCATTAGCTCTTTGAACACCATCATAACGTTGTTGCCATAATTGATCTAAATAACTATTTGATGCTGTTGTATTCCATTGTTCAATTGGAGTAATTAAGTTTTGATCTCCGGGATCAGACCCTTTATGTGCTTCTCCTCCAGCAACTGTTTCATACACCCAGTTACTTGATGATGTTGCCCATGGACCATTTGCAGTTCCTGCAGAGCTACCCTCTCCATCTAAAAGTGAATAAGCTCCAACAAGCAATGCCTCCACACCTATCTTGTTTGCTAAAACATCTTGACTTAGTGCTCCATGAGCAGGAACTTCTAGATATGATTTATCACAAGCATATAATACTACCAAAAATGACATAATCATTGGTAGTAAATATTTAAAATTTATTTGTTTCATAATTTTATAAGTTTTCTTTTGTTACAAATTAAAAAGTTAAGCTAACTCCGAAATTAATTGTCTTTGAAGGAGGATAGTTACCATAATCTACTCCAAAAGAAGCTGCACTTCCTCCAACTTCAGGATCTAACCCAGAGTATTTAGTAAATGTAAACAAGTTAGCACCTTGTAAATAAATACGTGCTTTTTCAATTCCATATTTCTTTAATATTGCAGGCTCAATTGTATAACCAATGCTTAATTGCTTAACTCTCACATAAGAACCATCTTCTTGGTAAAAATCGTTAATAACTCCATTAGTACTAAAGTATGATGCGTTTTCAGCAATTGGATATGTTGCTCCTGGATTTGCAGCTGTCCAATTCGCTCTTGGTTGAGAATAATCTGCAGGTCTCCAAGATTGCGTTAATACTGGAATACTTTTTGAATTTTGGAACTGAGGATAAAAGTCTTGGAAATAACGAGTATAGTTAAATATTTTATTTCCAATAGACGCATAAAGTACTGTAGAAACATCAAAGCGTTTGTATGAAATACTAAGATTTAACCCTGTAGTAAATGTTGGATTTGGGTTACCCAAAAATGTTCTATCCTTATCATCAATTTTACCATCATGATTTATGTCAACATACTTAAATCGGCCTGGTGCAGCATCTTGTTCGGTTGGAGAATTTGCAACATCTTGAGCATTTTGATAGATTCCAGCAATTTTATATCCGTAAAACATACCAACTGGTTGGCCAATCGCATCTCTAACTTGAGGCCCTGTATTATGAGTATATGCAGTTTCAAAAAAACCAGCAGCACCCGGAATATTAACAATTAAACTTTTATAAGCACCGAAATTAAGTCCAACTCGATAGCTCCAATCTTTATTAATTTTATCATGGTAAGTTAAACCAATATCAATTCCGGTATTTTGCATATCACCAATATTTACTTGAGGTAATGTTGCACCAACACCTACAACAGCTGCAGATTGATCCTGGAACAATAAACCATTGATTGCTTTTTTATACCAATCAAATGAAACATCTAATTTATTATTTAAAATTGAACCATCAAATCCAAAATCTGTGATTACGTCTTTTTCCCAGCCTGTTTTTAAATTACCTAATGTAGTTGCTGCAAAACCCATTACAGTAGAACTACTTGTACCATTTAAATCATAGTATGAAGATCCACCACTACCACCATACAAAGTATATTGGTTCGTAGCACCAACATTTGAAATTGAACCTAAAATACCATAACTACCACGGATTTTCAAATTATTAATAAACTTTACATTTTTGAAAAAATCTTCATTTGAAATTAACCAACCTGCTGAAACAGAACCGAAATTACCAAATCTTGTTTCAGGTCCAAATACGGAAGATCCATCTCGACGACCATTTAATCCTAATAGATATTTTTCTTTGAATGCATAATCAATTTTTGCTAAAATAGAAGTCCCAGTTGTATGATTATAGCTATCATAGTTATTTTGACCTATTGGAGAACCTGTGTTTAAGCTAACATAATTAGGATCATCTGAGAAATAATTAACTCTAGAGCCACCAACTTGACGGTTTGTAACATTTAATATTTCATACCCTACCATTGCTTTAACACTATGGTCTTGTTTAAAAATATTATTATAACTTAAAGTATTTGTAAAATTGTAATAAATATTATTACCACTATATTCACCAAATCCATCTGATGCACCATTTTCGGCATTTTCATATGAACGATAATTTTGATAATAACCATAATAATTATCAACTTGACCACCAAATACTGTTTTAGCTGTGAAGTGTTTCAAAAAATCTATTTCGGCAAAAACATTGCCTTCAATCATATAGTCGTTATTTTTATTATTTTTTGCTCTTGTTTGTCCAGCTAGTGGGCTACCTGAATTTCCTAATTCTTTACCCGCCGTTCCTCCAAATCCACCACCTGCGTCGTATAATGGAATAATCGGTTGCATCCAAGCTGTTTGATTCACAGCATTACCTTCCTGGTTGTTTCCGATTTTTGGATTATCCTTATAATATACATATAAATTTTCTCCTATACGAATATTATTTTTAACGTTGAAAGTTGTGTTGATTCTTGCAGCATATCTCTTTAAATATGTATTTAATAAAGTTCCTTGTTGATCTAAATAATTTAAAGAAAATAAATAAGAAGATTTATCTGAACCACCTGTAGCAGTGACTGTTTGACTTGTCATTGGTGCATTATTAAATAAGGAATGATACCAATCAGTACCATTTTTATTCGCAGGAACAATTAAATAAATAGACCCTTTATTATAATTATTATTATATAAAGACAAATCAGTTGCTGAACTTGTACCATGAATACCTGAAACTCCACCAGCCAATAAATAATCTGGTAATACTGGTTTAGTACCAGTACCATATTGTGCAGAAGTGACATTTCCATTTGCATCAGTTTGCAATGTATTTTTTGCAGCTAAAAAATATAAATCAGCCATTCCTTGCGGATCTAATTTATTCCAAACATTACCTTGCTTTACCATTTGTGTGCCATAATAAGACTCATATGTAATACTTGCTTTACCATGACCTTTTTTTGTTGTTACAATGATTACACCTGCAGATCCACGAGCACCATAGATAGCTGCTTGAGCATCTTTTAAAACTTGTACTGATTCGATATCTGAAGCAGATAAATCGTGTAATAATGACAAATCTCCTGGGGCAGATTGAACTCCATCAACAATAACAAGTGGAGCAGTATTACCAAAGGAAGTTACTCCTCTAACAAATACGTTACTTCCTTCACCTGGACTTCCTGAACCAATGATAGTCAAGCCAGAAGCTTGTCCTTGTAACATTTGTTCAGCAGTACCAGCAGGAACAGATACCATGTCTTTTACATTTACAACAGAAACCGCACCAGTGATTTCTTTTTTCTTTTGAGCTGTGTAACCAGTTACTACAATCTCATTCAATTGAGAAGACTCTTCATTAAGAGCAACTCTAATTGTGTTTTGTGATGCTGGAACTGATACTGATTTTTTAGTGTAACCAACAGAGCTAACTGATAAGGTTACTGTTCCAGAAGCATTTATAGCAAATGATCCATCTTCGCTAGAGATGCCAGCGACTTTGGAGCCATTAACTGTGATAGTAGCACCAGCAACGACTTTACCGTCGGTAGCTGAAACTACTTGTCCTTTGATGGTTCTTGATTGCGCGTTTGCAATAAGACCCAATAACAACAAAGGAACCGTAATTAAACGTAGGAATTTTCGCATAGTGTTCGGGTTTGATTTTAAAATATTAATACAATCGTATGTAATTATATAACAGTTTCTTAACTTTCGCAAACGTTTTCGAACTTTTTTTAAAATTTTTTTTGTTAATGTGTATTTTTTACACAAATAAGCATTATTAATTGTGTACATTTTACACATACAAAATGCCTATTTTGTTCATTATCTTCAGTTTATTACAGATTAATGTCTATCTTTTTGTGCAGAGAAGATAATTTAGAAGCAATGAAATTTAAAATTCAAGATTGGGAAATAATTTCACTAGGTGATCATGCATTTATGTTTTCATTGGAAGCAAAAGTGGATGCTAAAATTGTACAAAAAATTTCTGCTTTATCCAATTTTATAAAATCAAAAAACATCAATGGAATTTTAGATGTCATTCCCTCCTATCATACATTAACAGTAGTATATAGCATTACACATTTCTTACACAAAAACAGAAGTGTTAACGAACAAGTAAATAATTTTTGTGAAACTATATTGAATGAAATTAAGGATCAACATGAAAATGAAATTGAAGCAACAAAAACAGTGATTAAAGTTCCTGTTTGTTATGATTCTATTTTTGGAATTGATCTTGAAAATTTAAGTGTAGTAAAAAATATTTCAATCAAGGATGTTATAACTATTCATAGCGCAAGTATTTATGAAGTGTATAGTATTGGATTCCTACCTGGTTTTACTTATATGGGTATTGTAGATGAAAAAATACAAATGCCAAGACATGATAAGCCAAGAATGAATGTACTTGCGGGAAGTGTTGGTATTGCTGGATTACAAACGGGTATTTATCCTAGCAACAGTCCAGGAGGTTGGCAAATTATTGGTAGAACTCCTTGGGATATATTTAATAAAGATGAAAATATTTTAAGCAAATTTAAAGTAGGCGACTTGGTACAATTCTATCCTATTGATAAAATTGAATTTAATAAAATGAATGAACATAAATTATAAGTATGTCAATCAAAATAATTAAAAAAGGTTTATCAGATACGATACAAGATAATGGAAGGTATGGATATCAGCATTTGGGTATTCAACCATCCGGGAGTATGGATTTTTTTTCAGCTTGGTTGGCCAATAAAATTTTTGGAAATGATTTAAATAATCCAGTCTTTGAATTACATTTTCCAACTAGTCAAATTTTATTTGAAAGCGATTATACCATCTGTATCACTGGCGCTAATTTTGTTCCTATACTTAATAAAAAAAGTATTGAATTAAACAAGCCAATTCGAGTACATAAAAACGATGTGCTTACCATGTTACAACCTATTGAAGGAAGAACATGTTATATAGCAATTAATGCAAAATTAAATGAGCCCAATTGGCTAGGTAGCCATAGCTTCTCAAAACAATCCATTTTAAAAGACCAAGTATTTAGTTTTTCAGAAAATGATAGCTCCCAAGCAATTGATATTTCCATAAAAGCTGTGTCCAATAGCAATAAGTCACTCATTGAAGAAGTACAAAAATGGGTCTTTGATCATAATAACCCCATTCGATTCATCCCCGGCCCTGCATGGTCTCATTTAACGGATTCCTCCTTAACAGGATTATTAAAAACCCCATTCACCATTACTTCACAAGCCAACAGAATGGGCTTTAATTTAATGGGAACTAAATTGAACCTAACAGTTCAAAATAATTTTCTCTCTAGTGCCGTTACGAGAGGCACTTTACAGTTGTTACCGAATGGAGATATTATTGTTTTAATGGCCGATCATCAAACCATTGGTGGATACGCCAACTTAGGTCAAATTATTTTGGTAGATTTACCAAGGTTTGCGCAATTCAAAAACGGACAGTCCTTTTATTTTGAGCTGACAAGTTTAGAAAATGCAAGTCAATTATATCGAAACATTTATGAAAAGTTTCAGCATTGATATTAATTGTGATATGGGCGAAGGCGTTGGCAATGAAGCCAATATCATGCCTTTTATAAGCAGTGCAAATATTTCCTGCGGCTTTCATGCAGGTGGACCCGATACCATTAAAAGAACAATTGAAATTGCTCAAAAATACAATGTTGCCATTGGTGCACATCCTGGTTATGATGACCGTGAAAACTTTGGACGGCTTTCTCAATATTTAACAGTTTTAGAATTAGCAGAATTAATTGCTGAACAGTATTATGCTTTTGAAAAAATTGCCATACCAATGGGTGCCAAAATTCATCATGTTAAATTACATGGTGCTTTGTATAATGATTGTGCAAAGGACATTAACCTGAGTAAAATATTTATACAAACGATTCAAGCAATCGATCCTCTTATATCTATTTATGGCTTGAGCGGAAGTTGTACGATTCAACAAGCAATTTTATTGGGTCAACCTTTTTATAGAGAAGCCTTTGCAGATAGAACTTATCAAAACAATGGCCAACTTACACCAAGATATCTTGACAATGCCATGATTGAAAATGCCAATGATGCAAGTGCACAAGTGCTAAGGCTCATTAAAGAAAATAAGGTTTCATCCATACAGGGAGAAGATATTGATTTATTAGTTGATACCATTTGTATTCACGGTGATGGAGAACATGCTATTGAATATGCAGAAAGATTTTATAATGATTTAAAAGAAAATAATATTGAAATTAAATACTAAAATAACGACTAATTCAAAAGGTATCGGGTCGATGACAGGATTGAGTTTGGGTGCTGCATTTTTAATGGCAAATTCTTCAATAGGTCCTGGTTTTTTAACACAAACTTCTTTTTATACGGAACAACTACTTACAAGTTTTGGATTTGTTATTTTGCTTTCTATTCTATTAGATTTTGGAGCACAGGTAAACATTTGGAGATGCATTACTTTAAGTGGCATGCGCGCTCAAGAAATAGCAAATGCATTGATGCCAGGATTAGGTCATTTATTGTCCTTATTAGTTGTACTAGGTGGATTTGCATTTAATATTGGCAATATTGCAGGTTGTGGATTAGCATTAAATATATTAACTGGTATTTCATTTGTACAAGGTGCCATCCTAAGTGGATTAATTGCGATACTTATATTTTGGATACAGGAAATTGGGAAAATGTTAGATATGGTAACCAAGTATTTAGGAATTATAAAAATTGGTTTGACATTAATCATTGTATATGCGGCGCACCCTCCTATTTTACAAGCTGTACACCACACATTTATACCCGAAAAAATATCCTTGCTTGCCATCGTAACCATTGTAGGAGGCACTGTAGGTGGTTATATTACTTTTTCAGGTGCACATAGATTAATTGACGCAGGCATTACGGGTCCTGATCAAATGAAATTTGTAACAAAGAGTGCAGGTACAGGAATACTTATCTCCTCCTTTATGCGCTTTATTTTATTCCTAGCTGCAGTGGGCATTGTAAGTAAAGGAATTCATTTAAATAAAGACAACCCTGCAGCAACCGTATTTGAAACTGCTGGTGGAAGATGGGGATTATTTATTTTTGGAATTGTTTTGTGGAGTGCTGCAATTTCATCCGTTATTGGTGCTTCTTATACTTCCTTTAGTTTTATCAAACATCTAAAATCGAGCATTGTAAAAAACGAAAAGACGATTATTACTTTATTTATTGTGCTTTCCACTTTGATTTTTGCAATGGTAGGAAAACCAAAAGAACTCTTATTATTAGCTGGATTGTTAAATGGATTTATACTACCATTCGCATTGGCGATTATGTTGATTGCAAGCAGAAAACTCCCCTTATTAAAACAATTTAAATATCCTTTGTGGATTGAATTAAGTGGATGGGCCGTAGTATTATTAATGGGCTCTATGAGTGTATTTGCAGTCATAGAAAAGTTAGCAAATAAATAATTGCCTCTATTTATTTTCTCCGCCCTCTAACATTTCCAGCTTATTTTCTTTTGGCTTGAATCCAAAATTATATCTAAGCGACAAGCCCCAACGACGCGTATCATTTTCGCGATACCCTACTGCATTTTGAGTTCCTTGATGCAAAACAAAATGATTGTTATTGGTAAACAAGATATCATTATAACTTGCTGTAACAATTAATTTTTTCTTTAAAAATTGGCGATTTATAGAAGTATTTAAAGCCCCAAAATCTGATAATTCATAAAATTGCTGCTGACCATTGATTCTCCAAAATCCATTTAAAGTAATGGTAGATAAAGCATCTAATTTCAAGGATTGAAAAGTGAAAATCGCCCAGGTACCTTTATTAAAAACAATCGGCTTGCCTTCGTAGAAACCTGTATATTCATTCTTATTGTATTGGGTGCCTACTACTGCAAAGAATTTCTTTCCTGGAGGTATCACCCCGATAATTCTAAAATAAGTCTCTCTACTCTTTCCTAAATTATCATAGGTTCTGTAGCTAATTTGTTTATTCGTAGGAGACTGATAAACCACATTCGTAAAAATGTCTTTAGTTTCATTAATTCCATAGGCAAACAAAGGCTTGTCGTCAACGCTAATATTAGCCTCATAATTTGTTGTAAACTGTGGCTTTAAATTAGGATTACCCACTTCATATAAAAATGGATCAATGTACTTTGGGAAAGGATTTAAATAATCATAGGAAGGACGACTAATGGTTTTACGGTAGACCAAAAATCCACGCAGTTCATATTGCATGATATTGATAATTTTTCTACTTAAATACACATAAGGAAATGCATCCGTACGGTTTATAGAAAACGTGGTATCCTTTGGTACTAATTGATGCCCCTGCATGATTGTCTGTTCAAATCTTGTTCCAACTTTCAAAACAACTGGCCCCCAAGTTTTTGAACCTTGCAAATAGGCCGCATTTATTTGCTCCGTATAATGAAAACTATTGGTTCTAAAAGGATCTGGTGCAGTCACCCCTGAAATAGTTTTGGTATAATTGGAATTGTTATCAAAATTAAGCGTAGATGTTTTAATACCCGCTTCAGTATTTAAACCCAACCATTTTTTCTTATAGTCTGATTGATATGTAAAATAGCTTCGATCAGTTCCATAATTACCATTACCACTTGTGGATGTATTGCTTCCAACTAAATTATTATTATATTCTTGATTAGAATTGCTGTTTGAAAAATTAAAAGATAAATCATTAATCCATTCTCCACCGACAGTATCTAATTTTAATTTTGACCTAAAAGATTGATTGATAAAATTATTGGTACTTTTATTTTCAACCAAAGATTTTAAATCGCTTAAATTTTTATCTAATGAAATCACTTTCACAAAGGATTCATTGATGGTTGTATTATCAGATTTGTTTTGGCTTAATCTTCCATCATAATTTAAATCCCATTTGTCATTAATATTTTTTCCAAATCCATACCCCATATTAATTGCAGTATTAGGCGAAGTAGTTCTTGCATTTTGTTTCAATAAAGTGTCAATTGCAATAGTTCTATCAGTCTGAGTTATTGAGTAACCATCATTATTACTGTATTGTGCATTCACATAGGAATTTAGTTTATCATTATTATTTGATAAATTAAATCCAACAAACTGATTGCCATATAACCCCTGTCCAAAGCCCGTATTCACTGAACCATTCATGCCAAGTTTAATCCCTTTCATTAAAACAATATTAACTACTCCCCCGCCTCCAGATGCATCATATTTTGCAGAGGGTGTTCTTATTAATTCAATTTTTTGAATTGCATTGGGTGGTAAACTTTTCAATAAAATCGCTATATCAGCAGTACTCATTTTTAAATCCCGGCCATTGATTTGTACAGCCGCTGGTGACAAACCATTTAAATATACATTGCCATCCTGATCAATAAAAACGCCAGGTGTTTTTTCGACCGTCTCATAAGCATTGGTACTACTCGCTGCCAAAGGTTCAGGATCCACCACCGACTTATCATCTTCCTGACGAATTAAAGGCTTTGAAGATTTTACTACCACTTCATTTAACATTGAATTATTCTCTTTTAAAATAATTGAATGTTCAAGTGTTTTGGAAAAATTCAAAACGGTATCTGTAATTTGATATCCTACCCAACTGCTGCGAAAAAAATAACTTTTAGCAGCGTCAGCTTTAACATGCACTATTCCAAAAGAATCTGCATTGGCCTTGATTGCTTTTTGAGTATTAAAATTCTCTTTAAACTTTCCCTTTTCATAATACATCACAACCGCTAAACCAAAAGGCTTCCCCGTTTTATCCGCTACTTTAATGGACGCAAAATTAGATTGAGCAAATGTATTGCCCATCCAAAAAATAGAAACTAATATCAATAATAAATGCTTGCTTTTCCTCATATACTTTCTTAGGTGCGCAAAGGTACACCTAAAGCCAAAATACTAGCTGTTTTGTGGTGGGAAATTGGCAGAAATAAGGATGAATGGTGAGGAATGATCTACAATACTAATAAAGCCACTTTAAACAAATAAAGTGGCTTTAAAATATGCACTCTCCCCCGAAAGCACATATTTGTCATATAAATGTAAAACTCATTCAGGGAGTTTATTTGTACAAATAAGTACAAATTGAAAATAGTCTAATTAACATTTATAAAACACTTTGAAAATAACTACTTTCATAATAGAATTATCCCCCAAAATGCCTGCATCAATTTATATTTCAGACACAGAGAAACAGTGGCTAAAAAAATTAGTTGAAGAAAAGTTTAATATTATAATTGAAGATAGCTATGCCTGTATTCAACTTAGTAATAAACTGAGAGAACAATATAATGTCAATATCAACTACAACACACTCAGAAGATTGTTTGGAATTGTTGATGCTAAAGGAAATCCATCTTATTTTACATTGAATGAAATTTCAAGAGCTTTATCTTTTAATAATTTTCAAGCATTTGTCGATTATATAAACAAGTTTGATTCAGATTTATTCAACGAACTCATTCTGTCTGGTTATGAACGCAAAATGATTGATCACAATGAGGTACTAGAATATATCAACAAAATCAAAAGTCCAAATTGGGAGGAAACTTATCAGATAAAAAATATAATTGACTATTGTATTAGATTTTCAGACTTCGAACTTTTAAAAAAGATTACATTAATACAATTCAATTCTGACAATGATGAATTTTTAGAAAAGTTTTCATTATGCTTTCAAGACTTATATTTTGAAGCAAGCAATGGCAATAATGAAATAAATGATTTTATCAAAACTACTATTCCAAAATCTGAAATTTTACAAAGGATACTATTGCAGATATACGTTAGAGAAGGGAATCTCAATAACTTTTGGGGAGAGTGGCTTGAATTATCTCCAGTTAACTTAGTACCAGACATGCTTATTTTTAAAAACATTTTACTTTGTCAAAAAGACTATGACAATAAAAATGCAGCATCTGCAAAAGTAAAATTTGAAGTATGTAAACAAGAAATTAAGAAAAACAAATACTATGTCCACCCTATTTTACTCGGCCGTGTTGCTGCATGGGATATTATTTTAAATAGCAATAGTAAAACCTCAGCTACTTACTTTAAGAAATTAAATTCAAGTTTTGAAAAGGCTTGCTTTATTATATTTTTCAACAGATTAACATCTATATATTTAAACGAATTTTATGTGAACGATCTAATAGAATTGATTGACTTAAAATCAATGCCCACTACTTTAAACGCCTTTAACAAAAAATTACTTTCTAAATTTTATTTAACCTTAGCTTACCATTTTCACAAGAAAGATAATATCGAAAAAGTAAGAGGGATATTACAAAAAGTTGACCCAAATAGACTTGATAAATGGGAAACTGAATGGTTTTATGGAAAGTATAATTACTTGAAAAATATCTATCTATAATATGGGTAATATTTTTATATTAATAAGTTCGATATGCTTCGCTTTAAGTAATGCTTACTGGAAAAAAGTAATCGATAAAGTGCCATTTTATATCGTAATTTTCTATAGAGGAGTAATTACTAGCCTCTTATTTGGCTTTTTTTTATATATCATTGCTAAGTATAACTTATTCCCGATTTTATTACAACATGATTCAATTTTAACAGGCTACAATTTTGGGCCTACAATAATTTTATGTTGCTTTAGTGGTTTAGGGCTTTATTTTTTTGTAAAATCAATGGAAAATGGCAAAGTCAGCTTAGTAGTGCCATTATCTTCGATTAATATTTTTTCAATTCTTACTGCTTTATTTATCCTTCATGAGCAATGGAAGTGGATATATGGATTGGAATTTATACTAGTGATTGCAGGCTCATTAATGCTATTTTATTCAGCCAAAAACAATGATGCTAGTTCAAATAACAAAGGCCCAATTATCATGAGTTTACTCGCGTCGTTCTTTTGGGGAATATCTTATGCGTTGTTTAAAATTCCTATTAAACAAATAGGTATCCTTCCATTTTCGTTTGTATTAGAAAGTAGTATTACTCTATTTTTCCTTGTAATAATAAAATCCAGAAAGCAATTGCTTGCAATTAATCAGTTGCGCAGTAAACAAATTAAGCATTATTTTATACTTGCTTTACTAGTCGTTTTGGGTACTTTATTTGTGAACTTAGGGCTAAAAGATACAACCATCTTTTCATTCACAATACTATCCAATACTGGGCAAATTGCATCTATACTGCTTGGCTATTTCATTTACAATGAAAGATTAAAGAGAAATGAACTCATTGGAGTTAGCCTTTTATTTATTTCAATTACAATTTCAATCTTATACTAATTCAAATTATAAATCAATCGCACAAAAAAAGCACCGCTATTATGCAGTGCTTTTTTCTATTTCAAAGAAGTTATTATTAAATTTCTCCTTTACCATCTAACCATAACTTAACCGCTTCGGTAGTTACAGATTTTGGACGCTCTAATGGGAAGCCTAAAGCTCTATCCCATGTTAAGCTTGCTAATACACCTAACGCACGGCTAACGGCGAATAATACTGTGTAGAATTCATATTCAACAATTCCGTAGTGTACTAATAATGCACCACTATGCGCATCCACATTTGGCCAAGGATTTTTAACTTTTCCTAATGACTCTAAAATTGGTGGCACTGTTTCATAAATATTCCAAACTGTGTTTACTAATTTATCGTCAGGTAAATGTTTTTTACCAAATGCCATTTGTGCAGTAAAACGAGGATCTGTTTTTCTTAATACAGCGTGACCATAGCCAGGTACCACTTTACCTGAAGCCAATGTTTTTTGTACATAGTCAACAATTTGTTCTTTAGTAGGACTATCAGAACCTATTGCTTCTTGCATTTCAAAAATCCATTTAATTACTTCCTGATTTGCTAATCCGTGTAAAGGACCTGCTAAACCATTCATACCTGCAGCATAGCTTAAATACGGATCGCTTAACGCAGAACCTACTAAGTGTGTAGTATGTGCTGATACGTTACCACCTTCATGATCGGCATGGATGGTCATGTATAAACGCATTAATTCTTTTGTGCTCTCATCCTCAAAGCCCATCATATAAGCAAGGTTACCTGCCCAGTCTAATAAACCGTTTGGATGTATATGTTCGTTGTTCTTATATTTTCTTCTGTAGATATACGCAGCAATTCTTGGTAATCTTGCGATCAAATCCATGGAATCGTCATAAGTATATTGCCAGTAATCTTTTTTATTCATGCCCTTTGCATACTCTGCAGAAAATTTACTTTCTGTTTGTAATGCCATCACCGCAGCAACATACATTGTCATTGGGTGTGTATTAATTGGGAAAGCATCAATTACATCAAATACATGTGTTGGCACATGACTTCTTCTCTGCCAGTTATTGGTAATTTGTTTTACATCTTCATCAGTTGGAATTTCTCCCACCATCATTAAATAAAACAAACCTTCTGGTAATGGCTCATCACCACCTGGTGCTTTTGGTAATTTATCTTGTAACTCAGGAATAGAGAATCCGCGAAAACGAATTCCTTCTTGGGCATCTAATAAACTAGTTTCAGTAACTAAACCTGTAATGCCGCGCATACCTTGATATGCTTGAGCAAGTGTTACTTCGCCAATTTTTTTATCTCCATGTGTTTTAATGATTTCTTTTATTTCAGCAGCTGCTGCAGTTGCTTTAACGCTGAATAAATCCTTGATTGCTTCCATAATACCCTAAAGTTTGTAATTGATGCCTTAAAATTGGACGTAAAGTTAATTAAAAAAACGGCTTACTTAGCCGCTTTTCTATATAAATAATATACCACCCACATAAAAATAATATTGGGTATCCAAGCCGCCAATAATGGGGGCAAATTGCCTTTGGTCGAAAAGATAGTCGAAAATTGGTCAGTTATGATAAAAACAGCTGCTATAATGAATCCTAGGGCAAGATGCGAACCACTGCCACCCCTTACTTTTTTGCCGGCAATGATGCCCCCAATTAAGGTTAATAATAAAACCGTAAAGGGTGAAGCATCCCTTCGATAGCGCTCGATTCTGAGCTCATTTACCCCCTCGGCTCCTCTTAATTCCTCCAATTTAATTTGCTTTACAAGCTGGGGAGTGGTCAATTTGTTTTTTTGATATTTATCTTTTTCAATATCAGATGGCTTAAAAGCGTAATTTTTTCTTAATTCAACGGTCGAAGTCACAATTTCTTTATCCTCCAATACCTTTCGTTCTACTACCTCCAATAACCTCCAATTTTTGGTAGCGGTATCCCAAATAATATTCTCTGCCCTCATATTATACACTACTTTACCATTATCCACTTTATAGGCAAAAAACCCATTTCCGCGATTATTGGCAGTATCATAATTATAAATACCCGCATAGGTAAAAGAGTCAATTCTAAAATAGATATCGGTTGAAGTAGTCAACAAGGCATTGTAACTTGAATGTGCATCCACATATGCAGCCTCAAAACTCCCTCTGATATTATTTGCTTTGGGAACAATCCATTGATTAGAAACCCATAAAAGTAATCCTAATAAAACGCCTCCAATCCAATAAGGCCTTAACCATCTATTGTAAGTAGTCCCACTGGCTAAAATGGCAACGATCTCGGTTTGTCCAGCCATTTTGGAGGTAAAAAATATTACTGCAATAAACACGAATAGTGGAAACAATAATGCAATAATATGTGGAATGAAGCCAATATAATAATGCGTAAAAATTTCTCCAGCTGATAAACCAGAACGCACAAAATCATCGGTCTTTTCACTTACATCTATCACTATTGCAATCACTGCAAATAAAAAGATAGAGAAGAAGAAAACCCTCAGAAACTTTTTTAATATGTACCAATCTAGTTTTTTCACTCAATACAATATTTTACAATCTTGTTTTTACTTGTTCAATCATCGCCACTTTCCAACTACTATAATCTCCTGCTATAATATGCTTGCGGGCCTCACCCACTAACCAAAGATAAAAGGATAAGTTTTGAATACTTGCCAATTGTAATCCCAATATTTCATCGGCCTGAAATAAATGACGCATATACGCCTTCGTATAATACTGGCTTAATTCATTTGGAAGGCCTGGATCCAATGGAGAAAAATCTTTCTCCCATTTTTTATTCTTGATATTGATAACACCCTGCGATGTAAAAATCATGCCGTTACGCCCATTACGGGTTGGCATCACACAATCAAACATATCCACCCCTAAATCAATCGCTTCTAAAATATTCCAAGGCGTTCCAACACCCATTAAATAACGAGGCTTGTCTACTGGTAAATTTTCACAACAAAGTGCAGTGAATTCATACATTTCAGGCTCGGTCTCTCCTACACTCAATCCACCAATGGCATTGCCCACTGCATTTTTTGAACTAATATAATCGCAAGATGCTTTTCTCAAATCCTTGTACATTCCCCCCTGTACAATGGGAAATAAATTTTGAGTATGGCCATATAAATCTGGAGTCTCCGCCAATCTATTAAAACATCTATCCAACCAAGCATGGGTTAAATCCATACTCTTTCTTACATATTCATATTCCGCAGGGATGGGAGGACATTCATCAAATGCCATGATAATATCAGCCCCAATGCTGCGCTGAATATCCATCACTTTTTCGGGACTAAATAAATGTTTGCTTCCGTCAATATGGGACTGAAATAATGCTCCTTCCTGGGTGATTTTTCTATTACTTGCTAATGAAAAAACCTGGTATCCGCCACTATCCGTTAAAATGGGCTTATCCCAACCCATAAATTTGTGTAAACCGCCGGCAGCTTCTAAAACTTCGGTGCCGGGTCTTAAATATAAATGGTAAGTATTCCCCAATATAATTTGGGCCTTGATATCATTGTATAATTGTTGCTGGGTAACCGCTTTAACCGATCCAATAGTGCCCACGGGCATAAAAATGGGGGTCTGAATGGTCCCATGATCGGTGGTGATAGTACCAGCGCGGGAAGCCCCTGTTGTACTCTTATATTGTAAATCAAATGCTAATGCAGCCATGGCGCAAAGGTAAGGTCAAATATCATTACTTTTGTACCATGATTACTAACCTACCCGTATCTCCTATTTTGATAGGCGCATTTGCGTGTATCATTGCTATACAGCTATTTTACTATCTATTCTTTTTCCTTAGATTGGCAATTTATAAAAAGCCAAAAAAGGCAGTGCATATGGAACATCCAATTTCGGTTGTGATTTGTGCGCGTGATGAAGCAAATAATTTGGTGAAAAATTTACCTGGCGTTTTAGTTCAACAATATAGTACCACACATGAAATAGTTTTGGTGAATGATAATTCGGAGGATGAATCAAAATATTTATTAGACGAATTTAAAAAGTCTTTTAAAAATTTAAATGTAGTTGCACTTACACAGGAAGCTAAAATGATTAATGGAAAAAAATTCCCATTATCCATTGGTATCAAGTCGGCAAAATATGAAACCTTATTATTGACAGATGCGGATTGCGTTCCATCAAGTGAACATTGGATGCAATTAATGCAGGATGGCTACAACGATGATACCGAAATTGTTTTAGGCTATGGTGCTTATAAAAAACGACCAGGCTTACTAAATAAATTAATTCGTTTTGAAACTTTTCAAACGGCTTTACAATATTTCTCTTATGCCTTAGCGGGCCTGCCTTATATGGGTGTAGGAAGAAATTTATCTTATAAAAAAGAGGTGTTTATTAGAAACAAAGGATTCTCTTCCATCAATCAAATGCCTAGTGGTGATGATGATTTATTTATCAATCAGGTAGCCACTAAAAAAAATACAGCAATCGTAATTGATAAAGATGCACATACATTAAGTGAACCTAAGACCACATTTAATGAATGGATGAATCAAAAATACCGTCATTACACTACCAGCAAATACTATAAAAAACAACATAGTTTATTATTGGCTTTGTATGCAATTAGTCAGTTTTTAGTATACCCTGTTTTGATAGCAGCATTGATTATTTCAAAAGAATATATTTTATTGGCAAGCCTTTGGGGTGCTCGTTTTTTAATTCAAGGAATCATATTAAGAAGCACCATGAAAAAATTAAACGAATTAGATCTTTGGCCATTTTATATTTTATTTGATTTCTGGTCGATATTTTATTATTTATTTACCTTGCCAAGCGTATGGAAAGCACCGAACAAAAATTGGAATTAATTACTAAATACTTTGATGACTTTACGCCAACTCAATTACAGCAATTGGCTGGATTGGAAGCAGCGTATAAGGAATGGAATAGCCAGATTAATGTGATCTCTCGAAAAGATATTGATCATATTTATTTGCATCATGTATTACACTCTTTAAGTATTGCAGCCATTGCTGAATGGAATAAAGGCACACAGGTAATTGATATTGGTTGTGGAGGAGGTTTTCCTTGTGTTCCAATGGCTATCTTTTTTCCCGAAGTACAATTTTTAGCGGTAGATAGTATTGCTAAAAAATTAAAAGTGGTGGACGCAGTTTGTGAAATGGTGGGTATCAAAAATATTATAACCAAACACACAAGAGTAGAAGATATTAAAAACAAAAAATTCGACTACGCAATTAGTAGAGCGGTAGCGCCCCTAAAAGATTTATGGAAATGGGCAGGACCGATCATCAATAAGAAACCAAATGAACCTAACGGTTTAATTTGTCTAAAAGGTGGAGACTTGCATCAAGAAATATTTGAAAGTGGCGTTCGCCCTAAGATGATGTCAATTTATGACATTTTTCAGGAAGACTATTTTAAAGAGAAGTTTATAATACAAGTGAAGAAATAAATTATCCTATTCGTTCTCAGCTCGCCATTTAAATTTAATTGTCATTACTTAAATTTAATAAAACTAAGTAATGACAATTAATAATCTAATTATAAGAACACATCGAAGATGTGTTTGCTAAAATTTGTAAATTCTAATTAAAAGTCTGAACTCGCACTACGTGCTCAAACATGCAGACTTTTTTAACATTCGAATTTACAAATTTTTTAACGCTATGGCTCGATGTTCACTCATAGTACAATTTATTTCTTTAGCGTTAGATATACAGTTAATTAGGAATCTCTAATTTATTATTACTTCTATTTACATCCGGTAAGCGATAACTAGGATCAATTTCAATAGATTTTAATGCACTTATTGGCTTAGTAGTTTCAAAGGTATAAGTTGGTTGCACCCACTTGCATTCAGGATGTACAATTCTATTTACACTACCCTCTGCTTCTTTATTTCCCAACATTAAATCCAATGGAATATAATGTAGTTCAGAGGTTCCGTCTTTATAGGTTACTAATACTTCCAATGGTGCTGGCATTTTACCAATTCTTTGAATACTAATGATTGCAGTATTATTTCCTGCCTGAATATCGTTCAAACCATAATCAATGGTCTTGGTGCTATTCACCCAATATTCTTTCAACCACTCTAATTGCAATCCAGTTGTCTTTTCAGCAACACGAATAAAATCATTTGCATTAGGGTGTTTGAATTTCCAAGTATTGTAGTAGTTAATTAAAATTTGATCACGCTTTTCTTCCCCTACGATATAGCCTAAGTAACCCAAGAAGGTTCCACCTTTACTATAAGCTGCACTACTATACGCATAGTTCGTATTGTAATGATCGGAATGCGTACTAATAGGTTCTTCTAATCCACTTTTGGCCAATGCTAAATAACCCATATAGTTACCATATTGTACAAGTGGTAATTGTTTTTTCGCTCTTTCATTTCCAGCAAGTATTTGCGCTTTTTCTTTTTCACTTGTATAAGGTGACAAGGCTGCAAATTCTTGATTGTATTGATTAGAAACAGCTGCTTCGGCATAACTTGTAAAACCTTCATCCATCCAAGGGAATAAACTTTCATTGGTGCCTAGGATATGTTGGTACCAACTATGCATCCATTCATGAAAGACAGTGCCTAATCCAGGCCCTTTTAACAAAGTAGCCATTGCATATTCCATTCCACCATCTCCTCCTTGAATAAAAGAATATTGAGGATAAGGATAAGCTCCGAATTTCTTTTCCATGTATGGCAACATTTTTTCTGCGGCCCATAAAACATTCGCCCATGCACTATCTTCACTAGCTGTTTTTTCTTTGTAATAAACATGCAATGTTAAACCTGGGCGCACTTGTTTTGACAAATGCTTGTAATGATTATCCGCGGCCCATACGAAATCATGAATATTATTGCCTTTAAAATTCCAGATTTTCAAACCTTGCGCATTTGTTGGCGCATTGGGGTTTTGTAGTACACCCGTTGCTGCAACCATATATGATGGATCTACTTGTAAAGTCACATCATAATTACCCCAAACACCATAAAACTCTCTTGCGATATATTGATTGGCATTCCATCCCTGATAATCATATTCCACCATTTTAGGATACCATTGACTCATTGAATATCTAACCCCTTCGGCATTGTCTCTTCCTGATCTACGGATTTGTTGAGGCACTTGTGCTTCAAAATTCAAATTCAATTTTACGGAAGACTTTGGTGCAATTGGATCGGTTAATTGAACTTCTAAAATAGTTTCGTGTTCAATTAATTTTTGTTGCTTACCTCCTATTAAAATTTGACTTACTTTTTGATAGCCAATTTCTGAAGGGCTTAATTTTTGAATACGATCTTTAACACGCGCATCCCAATCTTGCACTTGTTCGCCTCTACGATTGGTTAACATATTTTTCCCCAATTCTCTGCTACGAATATCCATGGAAGAATTAGGTTGAAACGCATTCCAGTATAAATGGAAATATACTTTTCTTAAAGTGTCGGTACTATTGTTATCATAAACAACTTCCTCTGATCCTTTAAGGATATTTGTGCTTACATCCAATGCAGCTTTAATGTTATAACTGATATGTTGTTGCCAACGATCAGCTTGCGCATTGGCAATTATGAATCCCAATAACATCAATGACAATAAACCAACTACTTTATTTTTCATAAAATAAATTTAGAATTATATTAAGAATTAAATTTAAGAAAAATGTGGCAGAAAGCAAGTCTTAAAAACTAAGTTTATTCTTTTCCAACAACGATAATAACTAGCTCCCCTTTTACTTGTTTAGCGGTATAATGAAGAATTAAATTGTCTAAGGTATCGGTAGTGTTTTCTTCAAACATCTTAGTAAGCTCGCGACTAACGGCGGCTTTACGATCACCCCCAAAATAGGATGCAAACAATTCTAAGGTTTTCACCAAGCGCATAGGACTTTCATAAAATATCATGGTGCGCTCTTCATTCACCAATGATTCCATCAATGTTTTTTTACCTTTTTTCAAGGGAATAAAACCTTCAAAAGTAAATCTAGTAGCAGGCAACCCACTATTGGTTAATGCGGGTACGAAAGCAGTTGCACCCGGCAAACTTGTAACCTCTACTCCGGCTGCTTTACAGGCGCGCACTAATAAAAAAGCTGGATCGGAAATACCTGGACTTCCCGCATCGGTAATGATAGCAATATTCTTACCGGTCTGTAATTGTTGCACTAAATGATCCACCACTTTGTGCTCATTATGCTGATGATAAGGAGTAAGTGGTTTATGAATATTATAATGTTGCAATAGTTTTGATGAAGTACGCGTATCCTCACATAAAATGAAGTCTACAGACTGCAATACTTCTACCGCCCTAAAAGTGAAATCTTTCAAATTCCCAATTGGGGTAGGCACTAAATACAACATATATTAATTGTTGATGGGGAACTAAGCTTTTACAAACTCAATTTCAAAATACTCCATAACCGCATTTGCCAATAATTTCTTACTTGCTGCTTCGGCTACTGATCTAGCTGCTGCTTCATCTGCTGCTTCAATTTGTAAAGTAATATGTTTGCCTACTCTAACATCTTGAACTCCGTTCATTCCTAAATTATGTAAACCACCTAAAACGGCCTTGCCTTGAGGATCTAATAAATCTTTTAAAGGCATTACTTTGATTTGAACTTGAAATAGCATAATTAAATTCTTATTGAGTGATTGTTTTCTTATACAACAAAGATACTAAGCAATAGCCAATAAAGCCAAATGGAATGGCCAACCATTTAAAAAATACTGCGGTAACCAATACCTCTAATACCACCAAAACCAATGGTAGTATGAGTTGTTTCTTGTTACCCAACCCCTTTAAGGCCAACATTGGGGTTTTCATAACCATTAAAAAAGAGACAATTATTATGTAGAGATACCAGAAAATTGGACTCAGCATTAGTTTTGTGAAAAATGAAGCCTGCGCCTGCCAATAAATCAATGGGAAAGCTGCGGTCAAAATGCCTATCATAGGAATCGGAACTCCCTTAAAATAAGTGGTTTGCTCTGTATCAATATTAAACCTAGCTAAACGAAAAGCGCCAGCCATTGGAATTAAAAAAGCTGCATAAAGTCCTAAAGAATTTTCAGACAATGCGTTCACGTCTTTTGCCAATGCCAATCTTAAAAATTGCACTACGATAAATGCAGGAGCTACCCCAAAACTCACCACATCCGCAAGTGAATCCAATTGCTTCCCCATATCTGAAGAAACTTTTAAAAGTCTTGCTACAAATCCATCAAAAAAATCCATCAACCCTGCCAATCCAATATATAAACTAGCATAAAATATGGGCTCAGGAATTTGAATGATCGTAGTAGATGATTCATCAATAGAAACAAAAGCACCTGCTTGAAATGCAGACATAATTGCCAAGCATCCAAAAAATAAATTAAGCAGGGTTATAAAATTAGGGATCTGTTGTTTCATTTATTAATTCTTTAAACGTCTTTATCCAAGGCGCTGTTTCTTATTTTTTCGACGCATTAAAGCCTCAATTTCATCCGCTTTAATTGGAATGTTTTTAAATAAATCTTGATTGCCAGTTTTAGTAATCCAAACATTGTTTTCAATGCGTACTCCCATTCCTTCTTCTTTAATATAAATACCAGGCTCCACAGTAAACACCATACCCGCTTGAATTGGAGCCGTTCTTGTTCCTAAATCATGTACATCAATTCCTAAATGATGTGATATGCCATGGTATAAATATTTGCGATAAGCAGGATTGTTTTTATCCTCATTCTTTACATCTGCTTTTGACAACAATCCAATTTTCAAAAATTGTTTTGTTGCTTCCTCGCCTACTTTATCGGTATATTTCAAAATACTAATACCTGGCTTTAAAATGGATTTTGCAAAATCATGTAAATGTAAACAAGCATTATACACTTCCTTTTGACGCTTAGTGAATTTCCCATTTACAGGAACTGTTCTTGTTAAGTCTGCATTGTAACCTCCATATGCAGCACCAAAATCCATCAAGATTAATTCCCCATCCTTACACTGATTATTGTTGCTTGTATAATGCAATGTTCTAGCATTGTCACCACTTGCTAAAATACTATGATAAGCAGTGCCTGTAGCCCTTTGACTCAAGAAAGAATGATAAATTTCAGCTTCAATTTCGTACTCAAAAACACCTGGTTTAATGAATTGCAATAATCTTCGAAATGCTACTTCCGTAATATCAACTGCTTTTTGAATTACTACAACTTCCTCTTTGGTTTTAATACCTCTAAGGTCTTTTAATATTTTTGCTGCGCGTAAATATTGATGCAATGGATATCTTGATTTCATTTCATCAATGAATCTATATTCTGCAGTGCGTACTAAATTATTTTTACGGTCATTTTCATTGGAGTCTAAATAAATAGCATCGGCCAAATGAATCCACTGTTGCAACATACCATCTAACACGTCTTCCCAAACAATGGTAGTCATTCCCGAAATAGTAGTCGCCTCATGCGCTCTTAATCTTTTGCCATCCCAAATTTCTTTTAGTTCTTGTGGACGAACCAATACCAAAACTTCTCTGTATTTAGGATCAGGATTGTCTGGAAATAATACAACCATCGTTCCTTCCTGTTCAATACCTGAAAGCCAAAACAAATCACTGTTTTGTTTAAACTCATGTAAAGCATCTCCATTAGAAGGAAATTCATCATTACTTACAAAAATAGCAATGCTATTTTTTTGCATTTTAGAAACAAAACGCGCGCGATTTTGAATAAATATTTTAGGATCTAATGGTAAATATTTCATAGTAATTTATTTATTAAAATTGAGCCAACAATTGAATTTACTGACCTGTGTGCAAGATACTTAAAAAAACAAGTGATTTATGCAATTTTACCCCAACCAATTTTAGTCTTTTGTGCTTGTAAAAATGCTCTTAATGGTAAATTTTCCGGATGACTCAATGTTGGATCTTTTTCACATATCGTATAAGCCTCATTTTTGGCCTCTTCTAAAGCTTGTCGATCATTGATAATATTTGCCAATCTAAAATTTAGTGCGCCACTTTGTCTAGTGCCATCAATATCTCCAGGGCCTCTTAATTCTAAATCCTTTTCAGCAATTACAAAGCCGTCATTGGTATCACACATTATTTTTAAACGATTTTTCGCTTCTCTGCTTGCTTTTACACTACTTAGTAAAATACAATAGCTCTGCTCAGAACCTCTACCCACACGGCCTCTTAGCTGATGCAGCTGAGACAATCCGAATTTTTCGGCACTCTCAATCACCATTACACTTGCATTAGGTACATTCACCCCTACTTCAATTACGGTAGTACCCACTAGTATTTGCGTGTCTCCAGAAACAAATCTTTGCATATTGGTTTCCTTCTCCATATTTTTTTGCTTCCCATGCACCATACTAATTTTGTATTTAGGTTCTGGGAAAAAACTTTTTACTTGTTCATATCCTTGCATTAAATCCTCGTAACTCATTTTTTCACTCTCTTCAATCAATGGATATACATAGTAAGCTTGCCTGCCTTTTGTAATTTCTGTCTTTACAAAATCCATCACACTTGCACGTGATGTTTCATAACGATGTACCGTTTTAATAGGCTGTCTACCTGGCGGAAGTTCATCCATAACACTATAATCCAAGTCACCAAACGCAGTCATGGCAAGGGTTCTAGGAATTGGAGTCGCAGTCATTACCAAAACATGTGGAGGCACTTTTGATTTTTTCCAAAGCTGTGCGCGTTGTGCTACTCCAAATCGATGTTGCTCATCTATTACTGCTAATCCTAAATTTTTAAACTGTACTACTTCTTCAATAATGGCATGTGTCCCAACCACAAAATGAATGGTGTCGTCCATTAATCCTTGTAAAATTCTACGACGTTCCGCCGTTTTGGTACTACCCGTTAACAATGCCACTTCTAATGGCATGTCTTGTAATAATTCACTTAAACTAGCATAGTGTTGTTGTGCTAAAATTTCGGTAGGTGCCATCATACAACTTTGATAACCATTGTCAGCAGCAATTAACATGGAAAGTAGTGCTATCATGGTTTTACCACTTCCTACATCTCCTTGCAACAAACGATTCATTTGAAAACCGCGTGCAGTATCCTGTCTAATTTCTTTAATGACTCTTTTTTGCGCTCCTGTTAATTGAAAGGGTAAATGCTCATTATAAAAAGTATTAAAATATTCGCCTACTTTTTCAAAATGATGCCCTTTACTATTTTTATGACGATCAATTTTAATTAAATTCAATCTTACTTGTGCAAGAAATAATTCTTCGAAAACCAATCTGGACAAGGCTTTCTTATATTGCTCTTGAGAAGTAGGAAAATGAATTTGGCGATACGCTTCCCATCTACCCATTCTCCCCTCCAATAAATGTGCAGGTAAATTTTCGGGCAAATCTCTTTCACTAATTTGTAAAAACAATCCCTGTGTTAATTTGCCAATTTGCTTCCCATTTAACCCACGTGATTTTAATTTTTCGGTGGATGGATATACAGGTTCCAACAATGCTTTTTGGGAAGCCTGTTGTGGAACATAAGGTTCAATTTCTGGATGCACAATTTGAGCACGACCGTTAAAAAAACTTACCCTTCCAAATACCAAGTAAGCCTGCCCAGGTTCTATATTTTTTTGCACCCAGTTAATACCCTGAAACCAGGCCAATTCAATCTGTCCTGTAGCGTCTTTTAACTGACTTACCATCCGTTTAGAACGCTTCTCTCCAATAATATCTATGCCCTGAAGCACCCCTCTCACCTGCACAAAGTCCATATCGGGTGTCACCTGACCAAGCGGGGTCACCTGGGTCTTATCAATATGTCGATTCGGAAAATGGTGCAATAAATCGCCAAAAGTGTACAAATTCAGCTCTTTTTTAAGCATATCTGCCCTCAAAGGGCCTACGCCTTTAAGGTATTCGATGGGGCTTTGCAAAAGAGTGGCTTGGCTCAAACTATTTTTTTTGAATTCATAGCAAATATCCCAAAAAGATAGCAAAAAATGGGGTCTTGTTTCATTATCTTCGCACAGCTATGGAAAAGGAAATTGTATTAAGTGGAATCCGCCCTACCGGCTTCTTACATTTGGGGAATTATTTTGGTGCAATGCGCAATTATGTGCGTATGCAAGACGAGTATAATTGTTATTTTTTTGTTGCGAATTGGCATAGCCTTACCACCCACCCTGACACCAAAACTTTACAAGAAAGTGTTTTAAGAGTGGTTGCTGAAAATATTGCTTGCGGATTGGATCCTGAAAAAGTATCCTTGTATGTTCAAAGTGATGTTCCTGAAATTGCAGAATTGTATTTGTATTTAAATATGTTGGCTTATAAAGGCGAGTTAGAAAAAACAACCACTTTTAAAGACAAAGTACGTATGCAACCCGAAAATGTAAATGCAGGTTTGTTGACTTATCCTGTTTTACAAGCAGCTGACATTTTAATTCACCGTGCTGTTAAAGTTCCAGTTGGAAAAGACCAGGAACAAAATTTAGAAATGGCGCGCAACTTTGCAGAGCGATTTAATCATCGTTATGGCGAGACTTTCCCACTTCCATATGCATTCAACTATAATAGTGAATTGGTTAAAATTATGGGCTTAGATGGGAATGGCAAAATGAGCAAGAGCGAGAATCAAATGACCACTTTGTTTTTAGCTGACGAGGATGATTTAATTCGCAAGAAAGTAATGAAAGCTAAAACCGATCAAGGTCCTTTGACGCCTAATTCTGTGAAGCCTGACTACATTCAAAACTTATTTACTTTAATGAGTTTAGTAAGCACTCCAGATACTGTAAAAAAATTCGATGAGGATTTTAATAACAGTTCCGAAGGCAATTGCATCATTAGATATGGGGATATGAAAAAGCAGTTAGCGGAGGACATGGTTAATTTCATAAATCCAATTCGTACAAAAGCAGCCGACTTACAAAACAACAAAGATTTACTTTTAAAAATAATTCATCGAGGAGCAGACAAAGCAAGAGCAAGTGCATCTGCAACTTTAACCAATGTCCGCAAGGCTGTTGGCATGAATTATTAAAAAATACTTTTTCAACTACATCAATAAGATTATGGCAAAAGCGACTAAAAAACCAAAACACGTAGCAATCGCAGGAAACATTGGCGCAGGTAAAACTACCTTAACCGAAATGTTAAGCAAGCATTATCGCTGGATTCCACAATTTGAAGATGTGGATCATAACCCTTATTTGACTGACTTTTACGACGATATGCCTCGTTGGAGTTTTAACTTGCAAATTTACTTTTTGCATGGTCGTTTAAATCAAATCTTGGACATTCAAAGAGGTACTGAGACCATTATCCAAGACCGTACTATTTATGAAGATGCAAATATATTTGCGCCTAACCTTCATGAAATGGGTTTGATGAGTAAGCGTGATTTTGATAACTATTTTGGTTTTTTTAGCACTATCAAAAGCATGGTACAACCTCCAGACTTATTAATATACTTAAAAGCATCTGTTCCTACCCTTGTTTCTCAAATTCAAAAAAGAGGTAGAGAATATGAAGAGAATATTCGCTTGGATTATTTGAAGAAATTAAATGAATACTATAATAAATGGATTGAAGGCTACAAAGAAGGTCCATTATTAATAATTGATTGTGATAAAAATAAATTCGGTGAGAACGAGGAAGACTTTGGTGAAATTATCAGCAAAGTGGATGGCATGTTGTATGGCTTATTTTAGTGTGATCAATTAAATTTTAAGGTATGAACAAAATTACTGCAGCTTTATTAGCACAATTTGAAGCTATTGTGGGCAGTCCAAACATCTTTACCGACAAAGAACATATTGAAAAATATGGTAAAGATGAAACTGAAAATTTAATTTATTTACCTGAAGTTATTGTTACCCCCTACACTCCCGAACAAATAAGTGCTTTACTAAAAATTTGTAATGAATATTTAATACCTGTTACCCCAAGAGGTGCCGGCACAGGATTAACCGGCGGCGCGCTTCCTCATTTAGGAGGGCTCGTAATTTCAATGGAAAAATTCAATCGAATTTTAGAAATTGATGAAAGAAATTTACAAGTAACTACTGAGCCTGGTGTTATTACCGAAGTTTTACAAAATGAAGTAAAAGAAAAAGGATTGTTTTATCCTCCTGATCCTGCAAGTAAAGGAAGCTGTTTTATTGGCGGGAATATTTCTGAAAACTCAGGTGGACCAAAAGCCGTTAAATACGGAGTTGTAAAAGATTATGTTTTAAACCTTGAAGTGGTTTTGCCTAATGGTGAAATTATTTGGACAGGGTCGAATGTGTTGAAAAATGCAACTGGATATAATATTACACAACTTATCGTTGGAAGTGAGGGTACTTTAGGAATTGTAACTAAGATTGTCTTAAGACTTATCCCCCACCCCAAGCATGATTTATTAATGTTGGCTCCTTTTAATAGTTTAGAAAAAGCAAGTGAAGCTGTGAGTGCTATTTTTAGAGCAGGCATTACACCAAGCGCCATGGAATTGATGGAAATAGAATCTATAAAATTAGCTTCTGCAATGTGTGAAAGCACGGCTATCTCTATTACTGATAATTTAGCGGCTCATTTAATTATTGAAGTAGATGGTAATAACTTAGACTTGTTGATGAGTGAAATGGAAGCTATCGCTGAAGTATTGTCTAATTATGAAGTAGGTGAATTATACTTCGCGGATGATGCACAACAAAAAAATGAACTTTGGAAAATCAGAAGAAAAGCGAATGAAGCTTCTGTGTTAGCAGGTTATACGATTGAAGAAGATACTGTAGTTCCAAGGGCAGAACTTCCTAAATTAATAAAAGGGGTTAAAGAACTAGGAGTACAGCATGGATTTAAAGTAGTATGTTATGGTCATGCGGGTGATGGAAATTTGCATATAAGAATTAACCACCCTACCATTAAAAAAAGTTTCGAAAGTGAGGAGATGAAATCCATACTAACTGCTTTATTTCAAATCGTTAAAGCATTAGGCGGCACCATAAGTGGGGAACATGGAATAGGTTTAATTCAAAAATCATATATGCCCGTTATGTTTGACAATGTTACGCTTGAGTTAATGAAAGGCATCAAAAAAACATTTGACCCTAATCATATTTTAAACCCTGGTAAAATTTTTGATACCAACTAACCAAAAAAAAAATCTATGCATTTAAAATTACTTTTCATTTTTACATTAACTTTTTCTGTTATCCTTTGTAATGCACAAGAGAAAACAATAATTACCAACAATAATTTAATTGCTAAGCCAACGTATTTCGGAGGAGGCATTGTATTAGGAGGTGGTCCTGGATCCTTTCAATTAGGATTGAACCCTGAATTAGTAAAAAGCTATAATGAACATATTGATCTTGGCGCAGCCATGAATTTATATTATTCAAACTACCATTCTACCTCACTTGTTACTGGAGATTCTTATAAATCAACTAATACACAATTTGGTATGGGTGCATTTGTAAGAGCATGGCCATTGGAGCAGTTTTTTGTACAAGTTCAACCAGAATATAATTGGACATTCACTAATGCTAAAAACTTTTCTCAAGGTACATCAGGTAGCTCAAGTGTTAGTGCTCCTAGTTTTTTAGCAGGTATTGGATATGGACATCGATCAGAAAATGGATTCTCTTATTTTTCCATCATGTATGATTTAGTGGACGATCCTAAATCACCATATAGAATGGGACAATTAACTGCTCAGCCTATTTTTAGAGCAGGTTTTGGGTTTCCCATCCACTTGCCTAGTTCAAAGCATCTATAATATTTGCAACGGTATCGCAAACAATTAATCTGCTTCTCCAATTTTGATACATAAAACCTTGCTGATCCATGGTGTCTAATAATTGGATGAGTGCATTGTAATATCCATTTGTATTTAATACAAATACTTTCTTTTCATGAATGCCTAGATTGTTCCAAGTAAGCATCTCAAACAATTCATCCATCGTACCCATTCCTCCTGGCAAAATAATTGCTGCATCACATTTGTCGTATAAAAGCAATTTTCTGGAGTGCATTGAATCTGTTACAATTAATTCAGTAAGCCCTGTATGTTGAGCCTCCCATTCTATTAAAATTTTAGGAATAATTCCAATCACTTTACCACCTGCACCTAAACTTGCATTGGCAATGGTGCCCATGATACCCTTATTACCACCTCCGTATATAATTGTAACTCCTTTTTCAGCCAACAATTTGCCCAAATTGTCAGCAGTGCTAACAAATGCAGGATCATTACCTGGCTTAGAACCACAAAAAACAGTTACTGCCGCAATTTTCATTGTATTTATTTATAATTGAAAGAGTCACACAATTTAACCAAAAAATTGAAAGTTTGTTATTACTTTGCCATTACTAATTTAATAAACAATGAGTGCTCCTTTACTTTTTCTTTTTGTCTTAATTTATTTCCTAGTGCTATTGGGCGTTGCTCAAATAACTGGCAAAAATAGCAACAACATGTCCTTTTTTATTGGCAATAAAAACAGCCATTGGATGCTAGTTGCTTTTGGAATGATTGGCACATCATTAAGTGGGGTTACTTTTGTAAGCGTTCCTGGCGCAGTGGGAAAAGATGCATTTCATTATTTACAAATTACGCTTGGTTATTTAATTGGGTATTTTGCAATCGCCTTTATATTACTTCCAATTTATTATAAGTTAAACCTTACTTCTATTTATAATTATCTCGAAACAAGGTTAGGCTTTAGTGCCTATAAAACTGGTGCTTCTTTTTTTATCTTATCACGTACACTTGGAGCAACGGCACGTTTATTCTTAGTAGTTAAAATTTTACAAGTATTTATTTTAGATAATTTATCCATTCCTTTTTGGGCCACTACCCTCATTATATTGGCAATGATATTGTTATATACTTTTAAGGGAGGGGTAAAAACAATTGTATATACCGACACTTTACAAACCTCAGGAATGATACTAGGCTTGATTATTTGCAGTATCTATATTTTAACGAATATGCATTTCTCCGTTGGAGAAGGATTACATGCAATGCAGGCTAAAGGACTCGCTACCGTTTTTAATATGGATGTAAATAGTAAGTCGTTTTTTTTAAAGCAAATTATTGGAGGTGCTTTTGTGTCCCTTACCATGACGGGGCTTGATCAGGAAATGATGCAAAAAACAATTTCGGTTAAAACATTAAAGGATGCACAAAAAAATATGGTGACTATTGGGTTTAGTATGGTGATTGCAACTTTGTTATTTTTATTTTTAGGCGGTTTATTAAATTTATATGCAGCGCAGCAAAATGTTACTGCTACAGGTGATGATTTATTCCCAACCATTGCATTAAATCATATGCCACCCTACCTTTCCATCATTTTTATTTTAGCATTAATTTCAGCGTTATTTCCTAGTGCAGACGGGGCCATTACGGCATTAACCTCTAGTTTTTGTATTGATCTACTTGGCATGCAGCGTAACAATGATTGGTCAGATGAAAAGAAAAAGAAAATTAGACAAACCGTACATTTAAGTTTTGCCTTTATCTTTTTTATGATCATCATGGTTTACAAACTAGCCATCACCGATAATAATGTAATTGGCCTTATCTTAAAAATTGCCTCCTACACCTATGGTCCTTTATTGGGACTATTTTCCTTTGGTATTTTAACAAAAAGAAGCTTAAAGCATCAATGGGTGGCAATAGTTTGTGTACTCGCTCCTATACTTTGCTATATCCTTGAACTTCAGCAAAAATCCTTACTTGGTAATTTCCAAATAGGTCAAGAATTACTCATCATCAATGGCCTGATTACTTTTATAGGATTATGGCTAATTTCTACCCCTAATCCAGGAAAAAATTAGACATTTGCAAATGGAGTTTATCAACCCAATTGCCAACCAATATATTGAAACTTATAGCAATGCAACGCCTAGCTATTTAAAGGCTATGTATGAGGCTACCATTGCCGAGCATCCCCATGCACATTTGCAAAGCAATTGGCATCAAGGCGGCTTACTTAGTTTTATTAGTAAGCTGGTTCGACCAACGCATATTTTAGAGATTGGCACTTTTACAGGTTTTAGTACTTTATGCCTTGCTGAAGGATTACAGGAAAATGGTATGATACATACCATTGAATTAAGAGCAGCAGATGCCATTAAAGCAAGTTCCTATTTTGAGGCAAGCCCACATGCGTCAAAAATAAAAATGCATCAAGGTGATGCTAAAGAAATAATTCCAACATTAAATTATCAATGGGATTTAATTTTTATAGATGCAGACAAAACGGGCTATCATGAATATTATGATTTGGTTTTGCCCACATTAAATAAAGATGGTTTAATAATTGTAGATAATGTATTATTTCACGGCGAAGTATTAGCAGAAAAAGTTGCTGGTAAAAGTGCAAAAGCTATTCAAGCATTTAATGAATATGTATTGAATGACGAAAGAACAGAACAAACCATTTTGACCATTAGAGATGGACTTACTTTAATAAGAAAAAAATAGCATGAAAATATTTAGCACTATACTTTTAATTATGATGCTGCCTTTATTGAGTTTGGCTCAAAATATAGTCACAAAAGACTATGTTGAAAAATACAAAGGCATCGCTATTAGAGAAATGAAAAGAACGGGCATACCGGCTTCCATTACCCTTGCACAGGGTATTTTAGAATCTGCTAGTGGTGAAAGCAATTTGGCTAAGCAATTCAACAATCACTTTGGTATTAAATGTAAAACAGAGTGGACAGGGCCAAAAACCTACCAAAACGATGATACTAAAAACGAATGTTTTAGGGTGTACCCCAATGCTGATAGTTCCTATCGAGATCACTCTAACTTTTTAAAGAATAGACCTTATTATGCAAGCTTATTTGAGTTAGATCCTGTTGATGATACTGCATGGGCTTATGGTTTAAAAAAAGCAGGATATGCTACAGAAAGAGATTATCCGCAAAGGCTTTTAAAAATAATTGACGACTATGAATTAGCGCAATACAATTATCCAGAGTTAGTAGCAGAGGACAGTATATTAGCGAATCAACCCCAAAAAACCAACCCAATTGTAGCCCTAAAAAAAGATACTATTCCAGTTGCAAAGCCAATTATTACAACTGCTGATACCGTTATTAGAAAGGTTAAACCAACACCTACAAAAGATACCCTTGTTGTAAAAAAAGAACTTGACACTATTCCAAAACCTATCATTAAAGAGCAGCCTAAACCACAACAGCCTTTACCAATAGCTAAAAAGGATACGGTTGAAACTAAAAAACTTGCTCCAGCATATCCTTTGAATCAAAGATTTAAAATAAACCAAACCACAGCTATTTGGGGCGTAAAGGGCAGATCGTTTTTAGAGATCGCCAATACCTACAATATATCCTTGTACAAGCTTTACAAGTTTAACGAATTGACTGAAACTGATTTAATTGAAAACGATCAGCTAATATTTTTAGGAGAAAAAAGAAAAGAGAGTAGTAATAAAATTCATATTGTGAAAAATGAGGAAACACTTTATGAAATTAGCCAGGAAGAAGGAATACAACTTAGTGTAATCAAACTATACAATCTAAAATTAAATGACGAAAAATTAAAGAATGGAACTATAGTTTATTTATTCAATATGGTAAATAGTGCAATACCAACGCTAACAAAAGATACCATTAAAGTATTGGATACAAAACAAAAGTCAAAGAGCTTGCTGAGTCTTCCCTTTTTAAAAAATAAAAACAACTAACTTTTAAATATAAATACATGTCCAATATTAAAGTTTTAGATAAAGAATTTGAACCTTATTTAAGTGAAGAATTGATTCAAGAAAAAATAAGTGAATTAGCACAACAATTAAACAAAGAGTATGCTGGAAAACGACCTATATTTTTATCAATATTAAATGGCTCTTTTTTATTTACAGCCGACCTTTTTAAACAAATCACTATTGAAGCTGAAGTATGTTTTATCAAATTGGCTTCCTACAAAGGAACTACTTCTTCAGGCAATGTGATTACTGCTATTGGATTAGACGCCAATGTGAGTGGACGTGATATTATTATTGTGGAGGACATAATTGATACTGGAAAAACATTACATCATTTCCTACCTCAATTGGAGTCAAGCAGCCCAGCATCTATTAAAATTGCAGTGCTTCTTAATAAAACTGAAGCATTAGCCTATCCAGTAAAAGTAGACTACGCTTGTTTTGATATTCCTAATAAATTTGTTGTGGGCTACGGCTTAGATTATGATGGTCTTGGTAGAAACACCAAAGCAATCTACCAGTTAAAAGCATGAAATAAAAGAGGAGCTAATAGAATTTAGCTCCTCTTTTATTTTGGCTCTACTTGAACGCTTCTTTCACTCGATCGTAAAAACTCTTCTCTCCTTTTACAGGCTTTGGTTTAAAGTTTTCACTTTCTTGCATTTTTTCCAAAGCTGCTTTTTCTTCATCACTAATATGTTGTGGCGTCCAAACATTCACATGTATTAATTGATCTCCTTTTGCATAGCCCTGTACTTCTGGAAAACCTTTTCCTTTTAATCGGAATATTTTACCACTTTGTGTTCCTGCAGGAATTTTAATTTTTGCACGACCATCAATGGTTGGCACTTCCACACTTGTTCCAAAAATAGCATCAGGAATGGTAATGTATAAATCATAAGCTACATTCAACCCATCTCTATGTAGGGCTTCATGTGCTTCTTCCTCAATCATAATAATTAAATCACCCGACATGCCTCCGCGCTCACCAGCATTGCCTTTACCAGACATGCTTAATTGCATTCCATCTTGCACACCGGCTGGTATATCTATAGAAATAGTTTCTTCACCATAAACGCGACCTTCCCCTTTACATGCTGTACACTTTGCAGTCACTGTAGTACCCTCACCATTACAAGTATGACAAGTGTTTACAGTTTGCATTTGTCCTAAAAAAGTATTGGTTACTTTTCTTACCTGTCCTTGTCCATTACAGGTTGTACAAGTTTGTAAACTATTTTTATCCTTTGCACCATTACCACCGCAGGTTGTACAAAGCACATGCTTTTTAACTTTTACTTGCTTAGTAACTCCATTCGCTATTTCTTCGAAGTTTAATTTTAATTTAATTCTCAAATTACTTCCTCTTTGGCCTCTTGCTCTTGCTCCACCTCCACGTGATCTTCCGCCACCACCAAAGAATCCACCAAATCCCTCGTCTCCAAAAATATCACCAAACTGACTAAAAATATCATTCATATCCATGCCTCCATGGAAACCTCCTCCACCGCCACCAGTGCCAGGACCAAAAGCTTGATGACCAAAACGATCATACTTTGCCTTCTTATCATTATCACTTAATATTTCATAAGCTTCTGCCGCTTCCTTAAATTTTTCTTCAGCAGCTTTATCACCCGGATTTCTATCAGGATGAAATTGCATCGCTACTTTACGATACGCTTTTTTAATTTCGTCCGCAGTAGCTGATTTGCTTACTCCTAATATTTCGTAATAATCTCTTTTAGACATATGCTTATTTTTATTTGCCTACAACTACTTTGGCAAAACGAATAATTTTTTCATTCAATAAATAACCTTTCGTTACCTCGTCAATTACTTTTCCTTTTAACTTATCATCAGGCACTGGAACTTCAGTAATTGCTTCATGTAATTCAGCATCAAAATCTTTTCCAATACTCTCCATCGCCGCTAAACCTTTGGCTTGCATTGTGGAACGAATTTTATTAAATACTAGTTGGATACCTTCCTTTTGAACAGCGATATCATCAGAGATGCCTAATTGTTTTTCAGCACGATCACAATCGTCTAAAACATCTAATAAGGAAACAATTACGTCCTTACCGGCAGTTTGAATCAAGTCCATTCTTTCCTTAGCAGTTCTGCGCTTATAATTGTCAAATTCAGCCATTAAACGCAAGTATTTATCCTTTTGCTCTGCCAAATCTGCCTTTGCTTGATCTAACTCGCTCAAAGGCTCATTTTCGACTACAGGGGCATTTTCTGGGCTATTTTCTACTTGTTCAGCTGAATTGGGTTGAACATTATCTTTTTCTTCCATAATTGTCTAATTGTACTCTATTGCGAGCAAATATATTGCCAAAGGGCTAAAAGAGCAAAATTGACACTATTTAGGTTAAAAATGAACAAGTTGTCAGTCATTCCCTGCCTATCTTTGTGCCATGACAAAAGTGTATTTAAATAGGAAAATTAACCAAAGAATTGCCCTTGGACACCCTTGGATTTACAATAATGAAGTGGACCGTATTGCGGGCCCAGTAGCTCCAGGAGATATTGTAGAAGTGTATTTTTTTGATGGCCAATTAGCGGGTCGAGGATATATAAATCCGGCTTCTCAAATTATCATTCGTCTATTAACCCGTAAAAGAGAAGATATTACTGCAGCTTTTTTTCATCAAAAAATTCTAGCGGCATGGGATTATAGAAAGCATTTAGGATATACTGAAAATTGTAGACTCGTATTTGGTGAAGCAGATGGATTACCCGCATTAATCATTGATAAATTCAATGACTATTTTGTAATGCAAACCTTATCCTATGGAATTGAAGTTTGGAAAGATGCCATTGTAGATGCATTGAAAAGTATTTTTAATCCAAAGGGAATTTATGAACGCAATGATGTTCCTGTTAGAGAATTAGAAGGACTTCAACAGCAAAAAGGATTT